>Ga0209155_1000033_pt1 | contig 55900 bp, 48 predicted proteins | sample GraSoiAngelo_122_FD_185879 | JGI IMG/M metagenome (GOLD analysis project Ga0209155, IMG submission 185879) | Grasslands soil microbial communities from the Angelo Coastal Reserve, California, USA - 14_0927_02_20cm (SPAdes) (version 2) | ecosystem: Environmental > Terrestrial > Soil > Grasslands ... | reverse complement strand
GGCAGCGTCTTCAGCAGCCCGACGACCTCAGGGACTGTCTCGGGATCGTGATAGTCGAAGCGCGGCGGCTTCATCGGCGCTCCGCTCTCATGATCTCCACCAGACGCGGCGGCGTGACGGGCAGCCGCGTCACGGCGCCGGCGACGCCGAGCGCATCGTCGATCGCAGACGCGATGACCGCGCCGACGGGGTTGACGCCTCCCTCGCCCGCGCCCTTGATGCCGAGCGGGTTGAGCGGGCTGGGCGCGTCCTCGGTGAGCAGCACGGCGATGCCCGGCGCCTCGCACGCCGTCGGCATCGCGTAATCGGCGAAGGTCACCGAGAGGGGCGAGCCTTCAGCGTCGTAGACGAACTCCTCGAGCAGGGCGCCGCCCAGGCCCTGCACCACGCCGCCTTCGATCTGTCCCTCGACCAGCCTGGGATTGACGGCGCGGCCCACGTCGAATGCGGCGAGGTAGCGCTCGACCGCGACGCCGCCGGTATCGCGGTCGACATTGACGACCGCGATATGGACGCCGTAGGGATAGGTCATGTGCTCGCTCTCGAACGAGCCCTGCGCCGAGCACCCGGGCTGCATGTTCTCGCGCAGCTTCGTCGCGGCGATATGCACCGCCGAGCCGGTCATCACGGTCGTGCGCGAGGCGTGCGAGCCGTAGCCCTGCTCGATCCGGTCCGTGCACCCGTGGGCCACGCGCACGCGCCGGTAGTCGACGCCCAGCGCGTCGGCGGCGATCTGCGCGAGCACGGTCTCCACGCCTTGCCCCAGCGACGCCGCGCCGGTGACCACGTCGAACGTACCGTCCGCGGCCATGCTTACGCGGGCGACATCGACGGGGCCCAGGCCGCTCTTTTCCAGGAAGAAGGCGAGGCCGACGCCGACCGCTTCGCCCGCGGCGCGGCGCTGTTCGAGCTCGCTTTGTAGCGCCGCCCAGTCGGCGCGAGCGAGCGCCTGATCGAGCAGGCCGGCATAGTCGCCGGAGTCGAGCACCACTTCGGTGTCGATCACGTCGAGATCGCGGGCGTAGGGCATCTCGGTCTTCGCGATGAGATTGCGCCGCCGCACCTCGACGCGGTCGATGCCCGTCTTCGCCGCGATCGCGTCGAGCAGCCGCTCGCAGACGAACGTGGCTTCGTAGCGTCCCGGCGCGCGGTAGGTGGCCGCGGGCGTCTTGTTCGTCAGTCGATAGTGCCCGACGGCCCGGTACGTCGGCACTCGGTAAGGCCCGGGCAGCATCCCGGCGGTCAGGTCCGCGACGCGCGCGCCGTGCGTGCGCACGTACGCGCCCTGGTCGTGGAAGAACTCGTCGTCGATGCCGAGGATGCGGCCCTGCGCATCGACGGCGGCGCGGACGCGGTGCCGCTGCTCTCGCGAGTGATTGCAGGCCATCAGGTTCTCGCGGCGGTCTTCGATCCACTTGACGGGCCGTCCCAATCGCAACGCCGCCGCGCAAACGAGGACGTCTTCGGGGTAGATCTCGCCGCGCACGCCGAAACCGCCGCCGACATGTCCCTCGTACAGATGGATGGAGCCGGGCTCGCGTGCGAGCATGCGCGCGAGCAGATCGCGGTTCGCGTGAGGACGCTTGGTCGCGCCGTGGAGCTCGAGCGCGTCCCGCATCGCGTCGTAGCGCGCGATCGCTCCGCGCGTCTCCAACGGTACTCCCGAATGGCGGCCAATCGAAAGATCGAGATCGACGACCGTGTGCGCGGCGCGAAACGCGGCTTCGATGTCACCGTAGCCCTTGCGTATCACCGCGGCCTCGGTGCCGCGGTCGGCCGAGAGCACGACCGGCAGCTCCTCGACCTCCATCGTCACGAGATCGGCGGCGTCCTCGGCGAGATAGGGATCCTCGGCGAACACGACCGCGACCGGCTCGCCGACGTAGCGCACGCGATCGCGCGCGAGCACCGGCTGGCGGTGAGGCTCGAGCCCTTGTACGCGCGTCGACCGGAAATCGATCGGCGGGATTTCGGCGACGTCCTCCGACGTCCACACCGCGACGCAGCCCGGCAACTCGCGCGCTGCGCCCGCGTCGATGGCCACGATCCTCGCGTGCGCATGGCTCGAGCGCACCACGCGCATGTGCAGCTCGCGGGGGAACGAGACGTCCGCGGCGTAGCGACCGCGGCCCGTCAGCATCGGCGCATCTTCAAGCCTCGTCACCGAGCGGCCGACGAAGCCCATCAGGTGACCACGCGCCAGGGAATCGTCTCGCCGCCCCGGTGAATCAGCGCGCGCTCCTCGGGCCCGTCGACCTTCATCTCCCCGGGCGCAGTCCACGCCGAGCGTTCGAGCGTGATGGTCTCGGCATTCGGCGCCAGGCCGTAGTGCCTCGGGCCGTTCAGCGAGGCGAAGGCCTCGAGCCGGTCGAGCGCGTTCTCCTCGGCGAAGACCTGCGCGTAGGATTCGATCGCCACGGGCGCGTTGAACAGCCCCGCGGCGCCGACGACGTCGAGCTTCTTTTTTACCGGGTGCGGCGCCGAGTCCGTTCCAAGGAAGAAGTTGCTCTCGCCCGACGTGGCGGCGGCGCGCAGCGCGGCGCGGTCCTTCGCCGTTTTGATCACGGGCGCGCAGTACATGTAAGGCCTGTTCCCCCAGCCGAGCCAGTCGGTGCGCGTGAGCATCAGGTGGTAAGGGGTGATCGTCCCGCCGACCTGTCCCGCTCTGGAGCGCACGAAGTCCACGCCTTGTTTGGAAGACACGTGCTCAAGGATGATCTTCAACCCGGGGAAATCGCGCGTCAGCGGCTCCAGCTCGCGCTCGATGAACACGACCTCGCGGTCGAAAACGTCGACCTCCGGGTCGATGACCTCGCCGTGGATGAGGAGCCGCATGCCGATCTTCTCCATGCGCTCGACCACGCGGCGGATCCTGCGGTAGTCCGACACGCCGGCCGCGGAATTGGTCGTCACGTTCGCCGGGTAGATCTTGACGCCGGTGAAGACGCCCGCGCGGAAGCCCGCCTCGACCTCGTCGGGGCTCGTGTCGTGCGTCATGTAGCAGGTCATGAGCGGCTCGAACCTCGCGCCCGCGGGAAGCGCCTTCATAATGCGGTTCCGGTACTGTTCCGCGTCTTTCACCGTGCATACCGGAGGCAATAGATTGGGCATGATGATGGCGCGGGCGAAGAGCTTCGCGGTAAAGGGCAACGCGGCCTTGAGCATGGCGCCGTCGCGCACGTGCAGATGCCAGTCATCGGGCTTGCGGATAGTGATGCGATCCATCAGCTGATGCCCATCTTGCCGGCTTCGTAAGTGTCGAGCGGCGGATGAGCGAGCATCGCGCCGGTCAGCTCGGCGACGCGCTTGAAGCCCCGTGCCTGGCACCATTTCTCCAGCCCGTCGATGATCGCGATCATCCCCGTGGGGTTGCGGAAGTTGAGGTAGCCCATCTCGACCGCAGTCGCGCCCGCGAGCAGGTACTCCACGACATCTTCGGTTTTCATGATCCCCCCGCAGCCGATGATCGGGATCTTCACGCACTTCGAACACTGGTGCACCATGCGCAGGATGATGGGCTTCACCCCCGGGCCCGAGATGCCGCCGTAGCCCTGGCCGATCGAGGAGCGGAACGTCTCGAGGTTGACCTTCAGCCCCAGGATCGTGTTCGACACGGTGATCGCGTCCGCCCCGGCTTTCTCGGCGGCCTCCGCGACCGCGGAGATGTCGCCTGCGTTGGGCGAGAGTTTCGCCCACAGCGGCTTCTGCGTCGTCGCCCTGCATAGTTTGACGACCTTGTAGGTGTGTTCCTCGTTCAGCGCAAAATTACCGCCACCGGGCTCACGCGTGGGACAAGAGATGTTCAGCTCGATCGCATCCACTCCGGGCACGCTCACTTCGCGCGCCATCGCGGCGAAATCGTCGATGTCGGTGGAGGTGACGCTGGCGACGAGCGGCGGCTTGAATTGCTTGTATTCGGGCAGTTGCACCTCGAGAAAGTACTTCAGGCCCTTGGTCGGCAGGCCGATCGAGTTGATCATGCCGGCCTCGACCTCCGACACCCTCGGCGGCGGATTGCCCGCCCGGTAGGCGCGCGACACGGTTTTGGTTACCAGAGCGCCGAGGCGATTCAGGTCGATGACCTTGGCGAACTCGGCCGAGAACGTCCCGGAGGCCGGCATGACCGGGTTTGCGAGCGTCACGCTCCCGATTTTCACTGACAGGTCTACCATCCGAGGCACTCCTGAAGGTCGAACACCGGCCCCTCGACGCACACGCGGCGCATCTCTAGCTTGCCGTTCACCTCGAAGGTGCGCACGCAGATGTAGCACGGACCCAGCCCGCACGCCATGATCTGCTCCATCGCCATCTGACCGGGGATACCGTGTTCCTTCCCCAGGCGCTTCATCAATTGCATGAGGCGATTGGAGCCGCAGGTGAAAAAGGCGTCGGCCTTTTTCTGCACGATCAGCCGGCGCAGGATCGCCTCGACGTTCTCGACCCTGCTCGTGCCGTCCGTATCGAGCACCTTGATCACGGTCCCCACGCTCTCGAAGAGGTCCGCCGCCAGCGCGAGCTCCGGGCTGCGCGCGGAAAGAATCGCAGTGACGCGCACGCCGTGCTCGCCGGCGAGCTGCGAGATCGGCGCCATGGTCGCGAGCCCGACGCCGCGGCCGAGCACGATGACGTTCTTCCAGCCCGGCTGCAGCGTGAATCCGACGCCCAGCGGTCCGAGCATGTTGAGGCTGTCCCCGGGCTCCAGAGTGGCCAGACCCCGCGTGCCGCGGCCGACCACCTTGTAGAGAAATTCGATGCGCCCGCTGGAGCGCGCGACGCGGTAGACGCTCTGCGGCCGGCGGAACCAAAGCTCGCCTTCGTCGGGCGAAGGGCATAGAAGATGGAAGAACTGGCCTGGCGTGGCGGCGAGCGCCTTGGGCGAGCCTTTGACCACCAGGTGCTTGTACTCGTCGTTGACCCACTCGTGCGCCGCCACGGGACACACGGTTTCCTCGACCGGACATTGCGACGGCGAATGACCCGTGCCCGCTTTACCGATCACAACCGCGGAGCTGGCGTGAACCTGATTCGGCATGGAGTTCGTGGCGGGTGGTTTTCTTCCCTGCGCCGCATTGGAGCACGGCGGTCGGAATGTTACCAAATTAATGATAGATTCCTTGTTCTTGTGCGAGCAGGGCAGCGCCCCTCAGCGTTCATTCATCGGTACCAGGAGGGTTGAAATGGCAAATCCCGACCTCAGAGACTGGCTTGCCCAGATGGAAGCCGCGGGGGAATTGCAGAAGGTCAGCGGCGCGGACCGCAACGAAGAAATCGGCGGGATCGTCGACATCTACCAGCGCCAGACGAACCGTCCCGCCCTCCTCTTCGACGATATCCCGGGTTACCCGCGCGGGCATCGCGTGGCGGCGAACATCCTGACGGGCGTCAAGCGCATCGCCTTGACCTTCGGTATGTCCCCCGAGTCCACCGAGATGGACCTGGTCAACTACTGGCGCAAGTACTTAGCCGAGTCCAAGCCCGTCCCGCCGGTCGCGGTGAAAACGGGGCCGGTGCTGGAAAACGTTTACTCGGGCAAAGACGTCGATCTCGCCAAGATCCCGACTCCGACCTGGCACGAGGAGGACGGCGGACCCTACATCGGCACGGCGTGCATGGTCGTCATGAAGGATCCCGACTCGGGCTGGATCAACTACGGCGCCTACCGCGTCCAAACCTACGACGATCCGCACATCGCATCGGTGATGTGCTCCAAGGGCAAGCACGGGGACATCCTGATGCGCCGCTATCACGAGCGCGGCCAGCGCTGCCCTATCGCGGTCGTCGCCGGCATGCACCCGATCCTCTTCTCGATCGCCGGCATCGAGATCCCGTACGGCAAGAACGAATACGACGCGGCGGGGGGCATGCTCGGGCAGCCGGTCGAAGTGATCCACGGTCCCAAGACCGGGCTGCCGATCCCGGCCAACGCCGAGATCGCGTTCGAGGGCACGATCGCCCCCGAGGACCGCATCGACGAAGGTCCCTTCGGAGAATGGACCGGGTACTACGCGGGCGGCCTGAAAAAAGAACCGGTCATCCGCATCGACACCTTCATGCATCGGAACGACCCGATCCTGCTGGGCGCGATCCCCGCGGTCCCGCCCAACGACGACACGTACTATCGGGGCACCTACCGTTGCGCCGGAGTCTGGCGGCAGCTCGAAGCGGCCGGCGTTCCCGGCGTCCAGGGCGTGTGGTCGCACGAGGCGGGCGGCAGCCGCATGTGGCTCACGGTCTCCATCAAGCAGATGTATCCCGGGCACGCGAAGCAGGCAGGCCTGATCGCCTCGCAGTGCCACGCCGGCGCCTACGCGAACAAGTGGGTGGTCGTGGTCGATGACGACGTCGACCCGGCCAACATGAACGACGTGATCTGGGCGATGTGCACGCGCGTGGACGCGCGCGAGGACGTGGAGATCCTGCGCGGCTGCTGGAGCACCGCCCTGGATCCGACGAGCTATCCGCAAGACCTCCGGGGGTTCAACTCGCGCCTGGTGATCGACGCCTGCAGGCCGTGGGCGAGGCGCAGCGATTTCCCCAAAGTGGCGCGCTCGTCCAGGGAGCTGGATCAGCGCATCAAGGCGAAATGGGCGCACGTGCTGCCGCGCTGATCGGGCTGCTGGCTGCGGGGGCGCTCGCTCCCTCGACGGGCTCGGGACAGGCGTATCCGACCAAATCCATCCGCGTGATCGTCGCCTTCGCGCCGGGCGGCATCGCCGATTTCGCCGCCCGCAGCGTGTCGCAAGGATTGTCGGAAAACCTGCGCGTGCCGGTCGTGGTGGAAAATCGCCCCGGCGCGGGCGGCGTCATCGGGGCCGAAGCCGTGGCCAAGGCCGCGCCCGACGGATACACAGTGCTCGTCACCAGCATCTCGCACACCATCAACCCTAGCGTCACCAAGACGCTGCCCTTCGACACGCGCCGTGATTTTGCGCCGGTCGTCCTCATCGCGGATGCGCCCAACATCCTGGTGGTGCATCCTTTCCTTCCGGTGACGTCGACCGAGGAGCTGGTCGAATTCGCCCGGGCGCGGCCCGGCCGCCTCTCCTACGCGTCCTCCGGCGTCGGCACTTCGACCCACCTCTCGGGCGAGCTGTTCAAGGCGATGGCCGGCGTCGATCTGCTGCACGTCCCCTACAAAGGCGGAGGCCCGGCAGTCGCCGACCTACTCGGCGGGCAGGTGCAGGTCATGTTCGCGACGCTGCCCACCGTGCTCGAACATATCCGCGCGAGCAGGCTCCGAGGCCTAGGGGTCACGAGCGCACGGCGCTTCCCCGGCGCGCCCGAGTTTCCGACGATCGCCGAGGCCGGCCTGGCCGGCTACGAGGTCAGCGGCTGGAGCGGAATGTTCGCGCCTGCGGGCACGCCTCGCGCGGTGATCGAGCGCCTCGCCCGCGAAACAGCAAGGATATTGCGCGAGCCCGAGCTCAAGAAGCGATTTCTCACTCAAGGCGCAGAGGCGGCGGTGAAGATGCCCGATGAGTTCTCGGCGTTCGTCGATTCCGAAATCGTCAAGTGGAAGAAAGTGGTCGAATTCAGCGGCGCGCGCGCCGACTGAGCGTTATGGCCGAGGTCGCCATCCCGAGCAAAGCGAAGGACCGGCTCAACGAGCTCTCGGCAAGCGACGCAGCGCGCCTGATCGCCGGCGGCGATCTGAGCTCCGAGGCCCTGGTCCGCGACTGCCTTGCGCGGATCGACGCGCGGGAAGCGACGGTCCGCGCCTGGGCGTTCCTCGACCCGGAGCTCGCGCTGCGTCAGGCGCGCGAGCGCGACCGCACCCCGGCGCGAGGCGCGCTGCACGGCGTGCCGATCGGCGTGAAGGACGTCTTCGACACCGCCGACATGCCGACGCAGATGGGCTCGCCGATCTACGCCGGCTGGCGGCCGCCGTCGGACGCGGCCTGCGTTGCATTGATGCGCGCCGCCGGCGCCGTCGTCCTCGGCAAGACGGTCACCGCCGAGTTCGCGGGGATGACGCCCGGCGACACGCGAAACCCGCACGACCCCTCGCGCACGCCGGGCGGCTCATCGAGCGGCTCGGCGGCGGCGGTCGCGGACTTCATGGTCCCGCTCGCGCTCGGCACGCAGACCGGAGGCTCGGTGCTGCGCCCCGCGTCCTTCTGCGGGATCGTGGGCTACAAGCCGAGCTTCGGCCGCTACAACCGCTCGGGCCTCAAGATGGCGGCGGAGAGCCTGGACACGATCGGGTCGCTCGCGCGGTCGATAGAGGACGTCGAGCTGGTGGACGCCGTCCTGCTCGGCGCGCCGCCGCGAAAAGCCGAGCCCTTGTGCGAGCCGCCGCGGATCGGCGTGTGCCGCACGCACCTGTGGGAGACCGCCAAGCCGGAGACGATGGCTGCGGTCGAAGATTCCGCGGCGCGGCTCGCCCGCGCCAGGGCGAGCGTGCGCGAGGTCGCGCTGCCGGAGGAATTCGCGGGGCTCACCGGGGCGCGCGACCTGGTCGGCAGCGTCGAGCGCTCGCGCGCGATCGCCTACGAATGGCACCACCACTGCGACCGCATCAGCGAGCGGCTGCGGCAATCGCTGGAGCTCGGCTCACAGACGCCTCACGAGGAGTACGCCGGGGCGCTCGAGTTGGCGGCGCGATGCCGCGAGCGCCTCGCTCGCGTGTTCGAGGACTTCGACCTGCTCCTTGCGCCCTGCGTCCCGGGCGAAGCGCCGGCGAGCCTCGAGTCGACCGGCGATCCGCGCCTTCAACGGCTGTGGACGGCGCTGCACGTGCCCGCCTTGACCTTGCCGACGCACCAGGGCCCAGGCGGATTGCCGGTGGGAATCCAGCTGGTCGCGCCCATGCTCGGCGATTTCCGGCTGTTCGACTCGGCCCGCTGGGTCTGGGAAAAACTCGGAGGACCTCGATGAAGAAGCTTCTCGGCGCGATCGTTCTTGCGGCGCTGACGTCGAGCGCTGCATTCGGGCAGGCCTATCCATCCAAGCCCTTGCGGCTCGTCCTCCCCTATGCGCCCGGCGGAGTAGTCGATTTCATCGGCCGCACGCTGGGCCAGCGCTTGTCCGAGCAGCTCGGCCAGCCGGTGGTGGCGGACAACCGGCCGGGAGCCGGCGGCATCATCGGCGTCGAGGCGACGGCGAAATCCGCGCCCGACGGATACACGCTCGTCCTGATGGATCCCGCGATCGTCATCAACCCGGTCCTGCAGGACGCGGTCCCGTACGACGTGATCAAGGACCTCCTGGCGGTCTCCATCGTAGGCTCCTCGCCGCTGGTGCTCGCAGCGAATCCCGGGCTTCCGGTGAAGAGCGTCGGCGAGCTGATCGCGTACGCGAACGCAAACCCGGGGAAGCTCAACTTCGCATCCGCCGGGATCGGCACCACGCCACACATGGCCGGTGAGCTTCTCAAGCTACGCATCGGCGCACAGATGACGCACGTGCCCTACAAGGGCATGGGACCGGCGATGTCCGATCTCGTGTCGGGCCGCGTGCAGTTCAGCTTCGGCAGCATCACCGCGGCGCTGCCTTTCCTGCAGGACCACCGGCTGCGCGGCCTTGCGACGACCGGGGCGAAGCGCTCGGACGCCCTCCCCGATCTGCCGACGGTGATCGAGGCGGGATTGCCCGGCTTCGAGGTCGATCTCTGGCTCGGCCTGTTCGGCCCGGCGCGCCTGCCGCCTCCGGCGCTCGCGCGCCTGAACGCCGAGACCAGGAAGGCGATCGAGCATCCCGATGCGCGCGCCGCCTTCGCCAAGGTCGGCGTCGAGCCGCGCGGGACGAGCGCCGAAGAAGCCGCCGCGTTCGTCCGCGCCGAGCACGACAAGTGGAGCCGAGTCGTGCGCGACGCGAAGCTCAAGAGAGCGAGCTAGCGATGGCCGCGCTCAAGCTCTCGCTCGCCTGCGGAGCCTACGATCTGCTGGTTCCGCTGATCGAAGGCAAGGCGCCCGCTCCCGGCATCGAGTTCAACGTCCTCACCATGGCCTCGCCCGAGAGGCACGGGCGCATGCTGCGCCACCGGGAATTCGACGTCTGCGAGCTTTCTCTCGTCGCCTACCTGGTCGCTCGCGACAACGCCAAGGCGTTTACCGCCATCCCGGTGTTCCCGCACCGCCGTTTTCGCCACGGCTACGTGGTGAAGCGCACGGATTGCGGCGTCGAGCAGCCCGCCGACCTCAACGGGAAAAGGGTGGGATTGGATACCCTTCAGAATTCGGCCGGCCTGTGGATGCGCGGCATCCTGCAGGACCACTACGGCGTCGATCTGAAGACGATCGAATGGTGGTGCCAGGAGGAAGAGGACGTTCCATTTCAGCCGGCCGCGTGGATGAGAGTCCGCCGCGTCGCGAAGGGAAAGGACATCGACCGGATGCTTCTGGAAGGCGAGCTGGAAGCGGCCATCTATCCGGAAACGCTGCCCTCGGTGCGCGCCCGCTCCCCGAAAGTGGGACTGCTCTTCCCCGACACGAAAAAAGCCGAGAGCGACTACTACAGGAGAATTGGTATCTTCCCGATCATGCACGCGGTCGTGATCCGGGACGAGATCCTCAAGGAGCATCCGTGGGTAGCGATCAGCACAGTGCGGGCGTTCCAGAAGGCGAAGGACCTTTGCTACGAGCGCATGCGCGACCCGCGCAACCTCGCGCTGGCCTGGGCCCGCGAAGCGATCGAGGAGCAGCAGGCGATCCTCGGCAAGGACCCCTGGCCGTACAACCTGGAGGACAACCGCAAGGCGCTGGAGGCGGTGGTGCGCTACGCGTTCGACCAGGGAATGATCAGGACGAAACCCGAGGTCGAGGAGCTGTTCTTCCCGCCCAGCCTGCAGGAGGTCCAGCGCTATCTGTAGCGGAAGACGTCGCGGAAGACCTTCTCCGACTTCTGCGCCTCATCGAGCGCCGGGCCGGGATCGATGATCCTGAGGTCCGCGATCTTCATCGGCGACGGCACCGCGCCGCTCGCGGGCACGTAGTCGCGCTGCGCGAACAGCCGCTGGCCTTCGTCGCCGATCAGGAAATCGTAGAAGAGCAGCGCCGCGTACGGATGCGGCGCCCGGCGTGCGACGGCGACGCCGTTGGCGCGAGCGACGACCGGCTCCAGCGCGACCCAGCCCACCGGCGCACCCTGTTTCCTCGCGAACTCGGACACGTTGTAGTGCATCCCCAGCGCGAACGGCACTTCTCCCGACACGACCAGGTTGCCGAGCAGCGAATGGCCCTTGCGCACCGAGATGCCGTTGGCCGCGACGATGTCGCGGAACAGCGCGAGCGCCTTCGGCTCGCCCATCGCTTCCATCATCTTCGCGAACCAGTCGTCGTCGCCCGCCTCGATGGCGAGCTTGCCCTTCCACCGCGGATCGGCGAGATCCCGCCAGCTCCCGGGCAGGTCCGCCTTCTTCACGGCGTTGGTGTTGTAAGCCTGCACCCACACGGTAAGGTAGGTCGGCGCCCATTCCCGATGAGCCGGCATCGCGGCTGCGAGGAGATTCCGGTGATAGGGCGATTTGACCTGCTGCAGCAGCTGCTCGCGGTGCATCGCTTCCAACTCCCCGGAACCGACGTGTACGGCGTCGGCCTCGGAGCGGCCTGCGCCCGCTTCGGTGACGACGCGCTGGAGCACCTTGTCGGCGCCCGAGCGCCAGGTCTTCACCTTGATGCCGTATTTCCTTTCGAACGCGGCCAAGAACAGCGGCAAGTTCTGCTCATGGAGCGAAGTGTAGAACGTCAGAACGCCTTCCCGGTGCGCGCCGGCGATCAGGCGCTGGTCCCGGTCGGGCCCGTCGTACAGGGCGACCGCCTCGTCGGCGCGGCTCTGTCCCTGGGCAGCACCGACTGCGCCCGCAGCAAGCAGAACTAAAGCAACGGTCCGCTTGACCAAAGCCGTCGTCCCGTCGAATCCGAAGCACGTCATGGCCCGCTCCGTGTCATAAATTCTCGGCTTACTATTTTTGTCCGAGTGTCTTGCAAAGATCCACGCATGTGCTGCAACATGTTTCCGCCACAGGGACTCATCCCCTTACTGAGCATGACATCGTAACCTGCTCGTACTCTTCGAGGCATTCATTTCGCGCACCAGAACGAAAGGAACACGACTATGGGGTTGTCCTGGCAACAAGGCCCTCTGAGCGCTGTCTCGGTGGGCCGCTTCCTCACTCCCGAGCCGCTCCCGAAGCGACTGCTGTTCGCCGAGCCCCTTCGGAGACGGCTGCGAGTCAAGTTCGCCGAGGAGTGGATCGCCGACAGCGAGGACGTGCTCGTGCTCCACGAGCCCGGCCGCTACCCCGTCGCGTACTTCCCGCTGGCCGACGTTCGCCCCGGCGTCCTCGTCGGCGAGAAACCGAACACGCGGACCCCCACTTTCGGCGATACCGAGTGGTTCACCGTGACCGTCGGCGACCGGCGTGCGACCCGGGGCGCATGGCAGTACACCGCTCTGCCCGATTACGCGAGCGAGCTCCGGGGCCGTGTCGCGTTCACCTGGCGAGCGATGGATGCCTTCTACGAGGAAGACGATCGGATCGTCGGCCACGCCGCCGATCAGTATCACCGCAATGATATCCGCCAGAGCTCGCGCCACCTCGTCGTGAAGGACGGCGCGAGGATCGTCGCCGACACCAAGCGGCCGCTCGTGCTGTACGAGTCTGGTTTCGCGCCGCGCTGGTACGTGCCGCGCCAGGACATCGACGAGAACGCGCTGATCCCCGCCGAGGGACAGACGTTCTGCCCCTATAAGGGCCTGGCCAGCTACTACGACATCGGCGAGCGCAAAAGGGCCGCGTGGTCTTACTTGCGGGCGTGGCCCGAGGTCGCGCGCGTCTCCAATTTCGTCTCCTTCGAGCCGGACGTGATCGACGTTTTCCTCGACGACAAGAAGCTTTCTCTGGAGGCGGGCCAGGGCGTCAAGGAGCACGGAATCGACCGAAGCCTGGACCCCGAGGAGATGCTCAAGCGCGGCAGCGCCCTCGCTCATCCCTGACGCTACACAGATGGCCCGGTTGCTCTCGGTCAACGTCGGGTTGCCGCGCGAGATCGAGTGGCGCGGAAGAATCGTGCGCACCGCCATCTGGAAGGAGCCCATACAAGGCCGTCGCGGCGTCAAGCGGCTCAACGTCGAAGGCGACGGGCAGGCCGATCTCCGCGGCCACGGGGGGGAGCAGCGCGCGGTCTTCGTCTATCAGATCGAATCGTATCGCTACTGGGAGGAACGGCTCGGCCGGCACGATTTGACCCACGGGCAGTTCGGCGAGAATTTCACCATCGAGGGGTTGCCGGATGACGAGGTGTGCATCGGCGACCGCTACCGGATCGGGACCGCTCTGTTCGAGGTGACTCAGCCTAGAGTCACCTGTTACCGCGTCGGGATTCGCACGAACGAGCCGCATATGGCAGCGCTCCTGACCTCCAGCGGACGGCCGGGCTTCTACCTCCGCGTCCTCGAGGAAGGTGAGGTCGGCGCCGGTGACCCGATCCTCCTGATCACTCGAGGGCCGGAGCGCATGACCGTAGCGCGGGTCAATGCGCTGCTGTACTCCTCCCAACACCCTCGCGATCAGCTCGAGCGGGCGCTGCGAATCCCGGCGCTGTCTCCAGGTTGGCAGTGGTCTTTCAAGGAGTTGGTACGAAGTCAGGATGCCCACCCTGGCGCGACGGGCAACGCGGGTCTGGTGCCGGCAGCGGCTGCGCACACGGCGAAGCCTGGGTTTCGTTCGTTGCGAGTTTCGCGGATCGATCGCGAATGCGTGGACGTGATCTCGTTGTCGCTGCAGCCGACGGACGGAAGGCGGCTTACGACTCCACTCGCTGGCCAATTCGTCGTGCTGCGTTTGCGCCCGAGGCCGGATGGTCCTTTGCTCTTCCGGAGCTATTCACTCTCCGGACCGCTCTCCGACGAGCAGTATCGCGTCAGCGTCAAGGTGGAGCCAAACGGCGCCTCGGGGAGCTACCTGAGCAGCAACGTTCGAACGGGCGACGTCCTTGATGTCAGCGAACCGAGAGGCAGCTTCACCTTGCAGCCGGGCGACTGGGCGGTGGTGCTCCTGAGTGCGGGAATCGGCGCGACACCCGTGCTCGCGATGCTGCATGCGCTGGCTGCGAGCGCTACGCCTCGGGCGGTCTGGTGGCTGCACGGTGCACGCGATGGCAAGTCCCATTCCTTCGCCGCGGAGGTGCGACAGCTTCTCGGGATGCTTGGCGGGCGAAGTCGGATTTGGTACAGCAGGCCAGCCGCCGATGATCGACAGGGGCGGGATTACGACGCGACCGGTCGCGTGGGACTGGAGGTCCTCGACCAGCTTGGCGTCCCGCGAGACGGCGACTTCTACATTTGCGGGCCATCGACGTTCCTCAGCGACCTGAGCACGGGCCTGGCCGCCTCGGGTGTGCCACCGGGCCGCATCCATTCCGAGATCTTTTCCGGTGGCCCTTCTCTGATGCCCGGTATGTTCACCGCGGCGGTACGCGCACCGCATCAGCCGGCGGGGTCCCCCGGCACAGGGCCACTAGTCTCCTTCGCGCGGAGCGGTACCGCCGTTCGGTGGCGTAAGGAAGACCGGAGTCTTCTCGAGCTGGCGGAAGCGTGTGACGTACCCGTCCGGTGGTCGTGCCGCACCGGCGTCTGTCACAACTGCGAGAGCGGATTGATCTCTGGGTCCGTCACCTACCAGCCTGATCCGCTTGATCCACCGGCGGAGGGAAATGTCCTGATCTGCTGCTCCCGGCCGCAGAGCGACGTGGTGATCGACATCTGAGTGGCGCCTGTGGTGGCACGGGCGCTTCCAACGATGCTCTCGCTATGCTTTATCGCTGTGCCACAGTTCTCAACGCCGCGAGGTAGACCCTAGCATCGCCGTCTTTCGCGGCCGCATTTAGGTACTCTGCGGCAAGCTTCGGGTCGACCCGCAGTTCTTCGATCAGCCGCTCACAGTGCGCCACGGTGAGCGCTTTGCGCGCCCGTTCCACGTTTTTTGATTTTTGAGTTTTTGCCATAGCCTCCAGTTTTCCTGAGTAGCTTGCAAGGTCGGTCCACCTACTGCAACATGAACCCCGCAACTGTCGACAGGGACTGACGAGCGAGATGGAGCGCCGAAATATCGTAACCCACAGCAGCAACACCGGAAATCAAACGCCCTCGCCAGATCTTCCGGGTACCACGGCCATGATGCAGCAGTACCTGCGCCTGAAGGCGCAGTACCCGGACATCCTGCTCTTCTACCGCATGGGCGATTTCTACGAGATGTTCTACGAGGACGCCGAGCGCGCTTCGCGCCTGCTCGATCTCACCCTCACCACGCGCGGCGTCTCGGCCGGCGCGCCGATCAAGATGGCGGGCGTGCCTTATCACGCGGTGGACCAATATCTCGCGAAGCTGGTGCGTATCGGCGAGTCGGTCGCGATCTGCGAGCAGGTCGGCGATCCGGCGACTTCGAAGGGGCCGGTGGACCGGCAGGTGACGCGCATCGTCACCCCCGGGACGCTCACCGATTCGGAGCTGCTGGAGGAAAAAGCCGACAACATCTTGCTCGCACTCTCTCGCACGAAGGGCGTGGAGGGACTCGCGTGGCTCAATCTCGCAAGCGGCGAGCTGCGCGTCACCGAGATCGCACCGCACCTTCTCGAAAACGAATTGCGCCGCATCGCCCCGGCGGAAATCCTGGCGGCCGAGGGAACGACCCTGAGCGGCTTCGCAGTGACCCGGCTCCCCGAATGGCATTTCGATTTCGATGCCGGGCGGAAGATCCTCCTCAAACAGCTCGGAGCCGCGACCCTCGCCGGCTACGGCTGCGAGGACCTGGAGCCCGCGATCGGAGCCGCAGGCGCCTTGCTCGAGTACGCGAGAAAGACGCAAGGGCAGGCGCTCGCCCACGTCGCGGCGGTGATCCCGGAGCGCGCGAGCGAGTACCTGCGCATGGACGCGGCGACGCGCAGGAACCTCGAGCTGACCGAGACGCTGCGCGGCGAGCCGGCGCCCACGCTGTTTTCGGTGCTCGACGCATGCGCGACCGGAATGGGCAGCCGGCTGCTGCGCCACTGGCTGCACCACCCCCTTCGCGATCATTCTGCGCTGAATGAGCGCCTTGAAGCCGTCGCCGCCCTCGCCGAGGCGCACGCGGGGATCGCGAAGCTGCTGCGCCGCTTCGCCGACGTCGAGCGCATCACCGGGCGCATCGCGCTCAAGAACGCCCGCCCGCGCGATCTCTCCTCCTTGCGCGACAGCCTCGCGCTGCTGCCGGAGCTCGCGCCTGCCGTTCCGCGCGGCGCGCCGCTGCTCGCTAAGACGCTGGACGATCTGGAAGTCCCGGCCGAGTGCCTCGCGCTGTTGAAACGCGCGGTCCTGGAGGATCCCGCGTCGATGGTGCGCGACGGCGGCGTGATCGCCGACGGCTACAGCCGCGAGCTCGACGAGCTGCGCGCGCTGCAAACCGACTCGGGGACCTTCCTCGCGGAGCTCGAGAGCCGCGAGCGCGCCCGCACCGGCATCCCCAACCTGCGCGTCGCCTACAACAGCGTGCACGGTTTCTACATCGAGATCACCAACGCCCACGCCGCCAAGGTGCCCGCCGACTACCGCCGCCGCCAGACGCTCAAGAACGCCGAGCGCTACATCACGCCCGAGCTGAAGGCTTTCGAGGACAAGGCGTTGTCGGCGCGCGACCGCGCGCTCGCCCTGGAAAAAACGCTCTACGACGAGCTGCTCGACCTGCTCGGCGCCCATGTTCCGGTCCTGCAGCGTATCGCGCGGGCGCTCGCGCAGCTCGACGTGCTCGCCTGCTTCGCAGCCGTGTCATCGAAGCGCAACTATTGCAGGCCGGAATTCGCCGGAGACATCGTGATCGAGATCGACGCTGGACGCCACCCGGTCGTCGAGGCACAGATCGATCCCTTCATCGCCAACGGCACCCGGCTCGCGCCTTCGCGCCAGCTGCTCCTCATCACCGGGCCCAATATGGGCGGCAAGTCCACCTATATGAGGCAGGTGGCGCTCATCGTGCTGATGGCGCACGCGGGCTCGTTCGTCCCGGCGAAAGCGGCGCGCCTGGGGCCCATCGACCAGATCTTCACGCGCGTGGGCGCGGCCGACGATCTCGCTGGCGGGCGCTCGACCTTCATGGTCGAGATGACCGAGTCAGCCAACATCCTGCACAACGCGACCGAAAGGAGCCTGGTGCTGATGGACGAGGTCGGGCGCGGCACCTCTACCTTCGACGGCCTAGCGCTCGCCTGGGCGATCGCGCGCCAGCTGCTCGAGCGGAACAAGTCGCTCACGCTATTCGCCACCCACTACTTCGAGATGACGCGCCTCGCGCTCGAATACAAGCAGGCGGTGAACGTCCACCTCGACGCGGTCGAGCACAAGGACACCATCGTCTTCCTGCACGCGGTCGAGGAAGGCCCGGCCTCGCGGAGCTACGGTCTGCAGGTCGCGCAGCTCGCCGGCGTGCCGAAGAACGTGATCCGCAACGCGCGGCGATATCTGCAGATGCTCGAGGAGGCGAGCCTGACGCAAGGCGGGCAAAACGACCTCTTCGCCTCCGGAAAACCGGAGCCCGACGCGCCTCCCGAATCCGACACGCTGCGCGACGCGCTCGCCGCGGTCAGCCCGGACGAGCTCTCACCGCGCGAGGCGCTGGAGTTGCTCTACAAACTGAAGCGGCTGTGACACGGCTGCTCTTCGTCCTGCTGCTTGCGCTCGCCGCCTGCACGGCGCACCTTCCCCGTCCCCTGCCATCGGCCGTCGGCGCCGGCCTCACATTCGCGCTGATCGGCGACACGCCCTACACCGCGGCCGAGGTTGCCGCGCTCGATGCCATGATCGAGGAGATGAATCGCGAGGACCTCGCCTTCGTCATCCACGTCGGCGACATCACCGGCGGCCAGGGTCCCTGCACCGACGAGTGGCTAGCGGCGAGGAAACGCCAGTTCGAGAAATTCAGGCACCCGTTCGTGATTGTTCCGGGCGACAACGAATGGGTGGACTGCCACCGCAGCGGCTTCGATCCGCTGGAGCGCCTCGGCAAGTTCCGCGAGCTCTTCGAATCCGGAGATACGAGCCTCGCCAACCGCAGCCTCAAGCTCGAGCGGCAATCGGGCCGCTACGGGGAATACCGCGAGCACCTGCGCTGGATCGCGGCGGACGTGCTCTTCGTCGGAATCAATGTTCAGGGCAGCAACAACAACCTCGGCCTGACGCCCGCGATGGACGCCGAGCACCGGGCGCGCATGGCCGCGGTATTCGCGTGGCTGGAGGACAGCGTGCGTCTGGCTGAAAGGCACCGCCTCGCCGGAATGCTCATCTTCGCGCAGGGCGATCCCGACTTCGAGGGAAAGATGCAGCGCAAGGGATCGGACGGGTTCGCCGATTTCCGCAAGGCTCTGCGCGATCTGGCGCTCAAGTTCGGAAAGCCGGTGCTGTTCGTGAACGGCGATACCCACCTCTACAAGCTCGATCAGCCGATCGCCGATCCAGCGACCGGCCAGCCGCTGCAGAATTTCACCCGCGTGGTCGTGTTCGGTTCTCCTCAGACCCGCTGGATCCGGGCGGGGATCGCCCCGTCATCGCCGCAGCTTTTCCAGGTCAGCCCGGCGCCGCAGGCCGCGCCGCAGCCCTAGCCGTGCATTTCACCCCGCGGGCCGTCGCGGTGGCGCCCCATACGGCTCATGCGGTCCATGCCGTCGCGGATCGCCACCCTGACCTTCTCCTTCTGCACGGAATCGAGCGTGTCGTACACGGCGAACCAGGCCTCGCGCACCTGCTTTTGCGTCGCTTCCATCTGAGCGCGCATCTGGGCGCCCAGCTGGTCGCGCAGTTGCGTGAATTGCTTGAGATCGGCGCCGGGCTTGTCGATCTCGACGCGCAGCTTCGCGCGCGTCTCCTCGCGCTTGGCGCGCACCGAGCGGAAGAGCTCGCGCTGCGCGGCTTCAGCCTTCTTCCACAGCTCCTCCTGCTGCGCATTCAGATTCAGCTCCTTGTGGAGCCGATCGAGATCGCGCATCGGTCCCATTCCCTCGGGGCCGGCTCCGCCGGGCGCCTGCGCCCAGACCGAGCTTGCGCCGAGCAAGCCGCCCGCGAGCAGCGCGGCAGTCAGTTTCCTTCCATGATTTTCGAACACGTCTGTCTCCTTCCGAATACGTTGAGGAAAGTACGCCGGCATTCTCGCGCGCAGTCGTTTCCAGACTGTTTCCGGCGGACGGGAAATCGTTGCAAATTGTTTCCGGCGGCGCCGGCCGGCACAGGTTCAGTGCAGATCGAGCGCGTGGCCCTTCAGCGCTTCGAGCGGGACGTACCTGAGGACGTTCTCGTGAGTGGATTCGAGGACGACCTGCGGCGCCATGCCCGCCTTGTGGGCCTCGACCCAGCGCAGCACGTGGAGGCACCAGCGGTCTCCCGGCTCGAGTCCCTTGAAGCGCATCTCCGGGCGCGGCGTGGACAGATCGTTGCCGCGCGAGCGGCTGAACTCGAGGAACTCCGCGGTCGCCTTGATGCAGACCAGGTGCGCGACGCCTTCGACGTCGTGGGTCGCGCAGCAGCCGTCGCGGAAGAATCCGGTTAGCGGATCGTAGCTGCAGGCGAGCAGGGGGCCGCCGAGGACGTTCTTTTCCTTGGAGAGGACGGAGCTCATCGTCCGATATTCTAGCCGGTTCTCATCCCGGCGGGACGCCGGAGCCCCGGGCGTACTGTGCGGCCCAGGCACCGGGGAACTAGTAGCCGAGCTTTAATTCTCCTTCGGAGGCTCCATTCACCTTGCCGTCCTTGAGCCATTCGAGCGATGCCCTGAACAGCAGGAGGTGGTTCTTTTCCCACATGGCATTGTGGGACGAGCAGGCCAGGTCGATGATGAGCTTCTGCTTCGACCCCAGATCGGCGTAGAGATCCCGAACGCGCTCGGGCGCCACCTGTTTGTCGTGTGCGCCCGTCACCATCAGGAAGGGTGTCTGCATCTTGGCGACGACCGCCTGATTGAAACCCCAAGTCGGCACCTGCGGCGCACGGCGCACGCCGGGGCCCCAGGTGGCGCCGACGGGATCGGAAGCGAGCATCTCGGTCCAGACCACGGCGCTGGCAGCCGGTTCGTACTGTTCGGAACAACCGACCTGGCGATCCCAGTTGGCTTTGAAGTCCGCCAGGGACTGCGCGGTCATCGGGCCGCTGCTGGGGGGAAGCGGGTTCGGCGCTTCGAGCGGGGACGCGCGAGTATAGGCAGGCGCCAGCATCACCAGGCGCGCCACCTTCGCCGGATTGCGCGCCGCATAGCCGCCCCCGCGCGGGCCGCCCTGCGACCAGCCCACGATCGAAACCCTGTCCACGCGGCGCAGGGCGCGCAGGTGATCGACGACCGCTCCGATGTCGTTCCAGTCCGAATCCATCGTCGTGATGGGCGAGGGATGCGATGGCCCGCACGCAGCCGGGATCAAGCCGGGGACAAACTGCGCCTGCTGTGCTTTCGAAAAATTGCAGGGGTCGTTCATGGCAGATGGGCGCGTTGAACGGCCGTAGCCGGTCATGTCCATCGAGAAGACATCGAAGCCTGCCTTGGCGAGGTACGCCATCCAGCTGTAATCCTTGTGGGGAACGTCGAACGTGACTTCCGCCGGCGTGCCCGCGCCGTGCACGAACAGCACCACCCCGCCCGGGGCCGGGTCGCTTCGCGAGGCCGCGCCCGCGAGCGCCACTTCGCGCACGTAGATCAGCGCATCCCGACCGGCGAAAGCCGGCGCGGTGGACTTCACCCGAACGTAGTGATCCACGGTGACAAGGCTGGAGCCGTGGTCGCCGATCGTGGCGCACGCCGCCGCGACGAGAACGAGAGGGCTGAGTGACCAGAAATATCGGCGCATGGATCCTCCTTTGCATAGATGCTCTCGCTGAAACCCGCAGGTAGCCCTAGGGTTCATCGGGATTGTCGTTGCAGCGGGTGACGCTGCCCTTAGCCGTACGCACGGTGAAGCAGCGCCGCTCCGGTTTGGCAGGTTCTGCGGCGGCGGCCGGCGGCTCGGTGTTCCGGGTTTTCGCGGCGGGAGCGGGCGACGGCGGCGACTCGATTGCTCGGGCTGGCGGCCGGTAAGCCGGGTTCACATTGAGGCGGTCTTTGACTTCGCCGGCATCTTTCAGTCCAAGTTCGCTGCATTTCGTGCCGGAGTACGTGATCTTTCCCGCCGCATTGGTGCATTTAAAGGTCTGAGCCGCAAGCTCACCCGACAGTAGCAGTGCCGAGGCCGCGAAGATCAGCTTTGCGATCTTCATCGGTCTCGGACTTTGGCTAAGAGGGCGCTTAGTATAAGCCACGTTGCCTCGGTAATCATCGACTAGGCCGCATGGCGCTCGATGTGTCGCTTTACGGCCGCCGCATCCGCGTCCACGACTTCCACTCTCTGCGGCAGTTTCTCCAGGTCCTCGAAGCCCGCGGGCCGCTCGGGATCGCGGCCGAGCGCTTCGCGGATGGTCTCGGCGAATTTCGCAGGCTGCGCGGTTTCCATGCACACGAGCGCGACGCCTCGTTCGCGGTGCTCGAGCCCGACTTTGATGCCGTCGGCGGTGTGCGGGTCGATCATCACGCCGTAGTCCTTCCAGACCCGGCGGATGGTCGCGAGGCGGTCGGCGTGGGTGCTCGATCCCGAGACGAATCCGGTGTCCGCGACGCGCCTGAAAATCTCCGTGCCCGCCAGCGCGAAGACCCCGTTGGCATCGAGCTCCGTCCACAAGGACTTCAGCCTGAACGGGTCGCGGCCGACGAGATCGTAGGCATACCGCTCGAAGTTGGAGGATTTGGAGATATCCATGGATGGGCTGCTCGTCGCCTTCACCTCGGCGGCCTTGCGAACGCGGTACCGCCCGATGCGGAAGAACTCGTCGAGCACGTTGTTCTCGTTGGTCGCGACGATGAGCTTCCGGATCGGCAGGCCCATTTGCCGTGCCACGTGCCCGGCGTAGACGTTGCCGAAGTTCCCCGAAGGCACCGCGAAGGAGACTTCCCCGCCTACGGCGAAGCACGCCTTGAAGTAATACACGAGCTGCGCCGCGACTCGCGCCCAGTTGATCGAGTTGACCGCGCCGATGCGGTGCTTCGCCTTGAACGCCACATCGCCCGAGATCGCCTTGACGACGTCCTGGCACTCGTCGAACACGCCGCGCACGGCGATGTTGAAGATGTTCGCGTCCGGCAGGGAATACATCTGCGCCGCCTGGAAGGCGCTCATGCGGCCGTACGGCGAGAGCATGAAGACGCGGATGTTCTTCTTGCCGCGCAGCGCGTACTCCGCCGAGGAGCCCGTGTCGCCCGAGGTCGCGCCCAGGACGTTCAGCCGCTCGCCGCGCTTCGCGAGCACGTATTCGAAGAGACTGCCGAGGAGCTGCAGCGCGAGGTCCTTGAAGGCGAGCGAGGGCCCGTTGGAGAGGCCGAGGAGATACAGATCGGGCTCGAGCTTCCTCACCGGCGTGATGTCCTCGCTGCCGAACAGCTTTTCCGTGTAAGTCGCGGCTACCAGCCGCTCCAAGTCGTCCGCGGGAATGTCGTCGGCGAATTTCGACAGGATCGCGAACGCGAGCTCCGCGTAGCTCATGCGGCGCATCGCGGAAAGATCGGCGGGAGCGAGCTTCGGAAACTCCTCCGGCAGGAACAAGCCGCCGTCCGGCGCGAGGCCTTCGAGCAGGATCCCGGTGAACGGCTGCGGCTTCGCCCCGCCGCGAGTGCTGACGTAGCGCATGGGATTCAGCAATCGGGACCAGGGCCGTGCCTCCGAATCCCGCTCACTGCAGCTCTTCCAGCCGGATCCTCGTCACCCTGCCCGTCACCACCGGCAGCTTCTCGATTTTGCCGATCGCGGTGTTGATGCTCTTCTCGCGCGTCTGGTGGGTGAGCATGATGATGTCGACCTGCTCTTCGCCGGCGGCCGGCTCACGCTGCACCATGGCGTTGATCGAGATCGAGGCGTCCGCGAGGATGCGCGAGATGTCCGCGAGCACGCCCGGGCGGTCCTCGACCAGCATGCGCAGGTAATACGCAGTCACGACCTCTTCCATCGGCAACACCTTGAGGCTGGACATGCGGTCGGGCTGGAACGCGAGATGCGGCACGCGCTGCTCGGGGTCGGCCGTGTGCAGGCGCGTGACGTCCACCAGATCGGCCACCACCGCGCTCCCGGTGGGCTCGGCGCCGGCGCCCGCACCGTAGTACAGAGTCGGGCCCACCGCGTCGCCTTTTACCAGCACCGCGTTCATGACGCCTTCCACGTTGGCGATGAGGCGCTTCGCCGGGATCAGCGTCGGGTGCACGCGCAGCTCGATTCCCTGCGCGGTGTGCTTGGTGATTCCCAGCAGCTTGATGCGGTAGCCGAGCTGCTCGGCATAGCGGATGTCCGCTTGAGTGAGCTTCGCGATTCCTTCCCGGTAGCACTTGTCGAGCTGCATCGGGATGCCGAAGGCGATCGCCGCCATGATGGTGAGCTTGTGCGCGGCGTCCACGCCCTCGATGTCGAAGGTCGGATCCGCCTCGGCATAGCCGCGTTTTTGCGCCTCCTTCAGCACCGTCGCGAAAGGAAGCCCCTTGTCGCGCATCTCCGAGAGGATGAAGTTCGAGGTGCCGTTGATGATTCCCGCGATCCACTCGATGCGGTTCGCGGTGAGGCCCTCGCGCAGCGCCTTGATGATGGGAATGCCGCCCGCGACCGCGCCCTCGAAGGCAACCATCACGCCCTTCCTCTGCGCGGCGGCGAAGATCTCGTTGCCGTGGGCGGCGAGCAGCGCCTTGTTCGCAGTGACCACGTGCTTGCCGCGGTCGATCGCGGCGAGGACCAGATCTTTCGCGACCGTGACCCCGCCGACCAGCTCGATCACGATGTCGATCTCGGGATCGCGCACCACTTCGAACGCGTCCGCGGTGACGCGCGCCTCACCACCGGTCAGCTTCTTCGCCTTCGCCGTCTCCTTGTCGGCGACGACGCTGATGCGGATGTCGCGGCCGGCGCGGCGCGAGATCTCCTCCCGGTTACGCGCGAGCACCGCCCAGGTGCCTCCGCCCACCGTGCCGATGCCGAGCAGCCCCACGTTGATCGGCTTCATTTGAGCGGCTTCCTGAAGTGAAACGAGCTCACCACCATCCCTTCGCGGAAATAGAACTTGTGCGCCTGCACCCGCTGCGTGCCCGAATCGAGCGTGCAGGCCTCGCAATCCGCGGCCCGCGCGAGCCCCTGCAGGTGCTCCATCAGCGACCGGCCGACGCCCCTGGAGCGCTGTTTCTCGTCCGTCACGAGGTCGTCGACGTAGAGGTGAAGTCCCTCGAAGGTGTTCTCGCTGATGCGGTACACGGCGACGCCGAGCACGGCACCGCCTTCCGTCGCGACGCACATGCGCGCGCCTCCGGCGAACACGCGCTTCATCTTCCCCTCGTAATCGGGGGGCAGCGCCGTCCGCAGCTGGCGGTGCACGCCTTCCGCCCGCTTCAGCCATCGCGGCTCGACGACCCTGCCCGCGTCATCGGTGACCTGGACGATGTTCATGACTTGAGCAGCCCGTCCTTGCGGAACATTTCCCGGATGCCGCGGATCGCCTGGCGCGAGCGGGCCTCGTTCTCGATGAGCGCGATGCGCACGTGGTCGTCGCCGTAATCGCCGAAACCGATCCCCGGCGACACCGCAACTTTCGCGTCCTTCAATATCTTCTTGGCGAATTCGAGCGAGCCGAGCTTCGCGTAGGCTTCGGGGATCTTCGCCCAGAGGTACATCGAGGCCTTGGGGTTCTCGACCATCCATCCCATTTCGTGCAGGCCTTTCACCATCACGTCGCGGCGCTTCTGGTATTTTGCGCGGTGTTCCCCGACGCAGTCCTGCGGGCCTTCGAGCGCCACGATCGAAGCCACCTGGATCGGCGTGAAGGTGCCGTAATCGTGATAGCTCTTGATGCGCGCGAGGGCGTTGACGAGGTCCTTGTTGCCGACCATGAAGCCGATTCGCCAGCCCGCCATGTTGTAGCTCTTCGACATGGTGAAGAATTCCACCGCGATGTCGCGCGCGCCGGCGACCTGCATGATCGAAGGCGCCTTCCAGCCGTCGAAGGTGATGTCGGCGTAGGCGAGGTCGTGGACGACGAGGATGTCGTGGGCCTTGGCGAGCGCAATCACGCGCTCGAAGAAATCCAGCTCCACGCATCTCGCGGTCGGGTTCGACGGAAAGCCGATCACCAGCATCCTTGGCTTGGGAATCAGCTCGCGGATCGCGCGCTCCAGCTCGTCGAAGAAATCCACCTCCGCCGTCATGCGCACCGAGCGGATGTCGGCGCCGGCGATGATCGCGCCGTAGATGTGGATCGGGTAGCTCGGGTTGGGAACGAGCACCGTGTCGCCGCGGTCGAGCGTGGCGAGCATCAGGTGCGCGAGGCCCTCCTTCGATCCGATGGTGACGATCGCTTCCGAGTCCGGATCGAATGCGACGCCGTAGCGGCGCTGGTACCAGCCGCAGATCGCGCGGCGCAGCCGCGGGATTCCCTTGGAGACCGAGTAGCCGTGCGTGTCGCTGCGCTGCGCGGCCTCGACGAGCTTCGCGACGATGTGCGCGGGCGTGGGCCCATCGGGATTGCCCATGCTCATGTCGATGACGTCTTCGCCTGAGCGGCGCGCCGCCATCTTCAACTCGTTGGTGATGTTGAAGACGTAGGGAGGAAGACGCTCGATTCGGGCAAACTTTCTCATGTTGCGCGGGATTTTCCAAGGAATGCAGCGGGGTTTCCGAGCCTTGCGCTGCAAAAAGTTATAATGTTACCGGACACTTACAGCAGCGGCAAACTTGAAACTGCATCTGGATCCCGCGACCGCCAAGAACGCCATCACCGGCTATGGCGCGGGCTACGTGATGGTCAACCGGCAGAGGTTCGAGCGGAGCCTGGTGGTGCTGCCCGATCGCATCCTCACGGACTGGCCGCCGAACCGATTCGATGAGCTCGCGCCCGAACACCTGGCGGCGCTCGCCGGCCTGGACCGGGAAATCATCCTGCTCGGAACCGGGGCGCAGCTGCGCTTTCCGCGTCCCGAGATCATCCAGCCCCTGATGCGCTCCGGAGTCGGCGTGGAAGTCATGGACGTGCAGGCCGCCTGCCGCACCTACAACATTCTCCTCGCCGAAGACCGCAGGGTCGCCGCGGCTCTGCTCATCGGGTGAAATCGACGATTTCCAGGCGGGGGCCGTGGATCCTGCTTGCCGTCTTCGCGGCCGGCTGGTTCTGCAATCTCGGTTACCGGCACCTGGTGAGGCCCGACGAGGGCCGCTACGCGGAGATTCCGCGCGAGATGGTCGCAAGCGGCGACTGGCTCACGCCGCGCCTGAATGACTACAAGTACTTCGAGAAGCCGCCCCTGCAGTATTGGGTCACGGCGGCCGCGTTCACCGCGTTCGGCAAGAACGAGTGGGCGGCGCGCCTGTGGACGGGCGTGACCGGGTTTTTGGGCGTGCTGCTGGTCTTTTGGACGGGAAAGCGCCTGTTCGCCCCGCAGGCCGGACTGTTCGGGGCGGCCGTGGCCGCGAGTTGCGCCCTATACGTCGCTATCGGCCATATCCTGACGCTGGACATGGCCCTGACTTTTTTCATGTCGGCGTCGGTGTTCGCCTTTGCCGTCGCGCAGCAGGACTCCGGAGAGAGCGAGCGACGCCGCTGGATGCTCGTCGCCTGGGGGGCCGCGGCGCTCGCGGTCATGACCAAGGGACTCATCGGGATCGTGCTTCCCGCGGGCGCAGTGGCGCTCTACGTTCTGATCGAGCGTGACTGGAAAGTTCTCGGTCGCGTGCACGCACTCGGCGGCGGGCTGCTCTTCCTCGCGATCGCAACGCCGTGGTTCGTCGCGGTTTCGCTCGCCAACCCGGAATTCCCTCGCTTCTTCTTCATCCACGAGCACCTCGAGCGCTTCGCCACCCGGGAGCACGGACGCTATCAGCCCGTGTGGTATTTCGTGCCGATCCTGCTCGCCGGGGTCCTTCCCTGGATCGTGCACCTCTTCCCCGCCCTCGGGCGCGCATGGACGCGGGTTCCGGAAAACCGTTTCCAGCCGCGGCGTTTCCTCCTTCTGTGGTGCGCGGTCGTCTTGGCGTTCTTTTCCGCGTCGGACTCCAAGCTGGGCTCCTACATCCTGCCGATATTTCCCGCGCTCGCCCTGCTGATCGGGATCCATCTCGCCTCCGCGGGCCCGCGCCTCGCGCTGGCGCAGGGCGCGGTCGCCGCCCTGCTCGGAATCGCGCTCGCTGGCGCGTCGCTTTGGGCTTCGGCCAATCTCCCGAAGGCTCTGGCTCTCCTGGAGACGGGTTTCCCGCCCGAGCTGTACGCGGCCTATCTCCCCTGGCTCGCCGCCGGGGGCATCGTGATGGCCGCGGTGGGGGTCGCTTCCGCGTCGCTGTGCAGCCGGCGCTCCGCCGCCGCATTGACACTCGCCCTCGGCGGCCTCGCCTGGGTGCAGATCGCGGTGACGGGACACGAGACGCTTGCCCCGGCTTTTTCCGCGTATCATGTCGTCCAGAAAATCCGGGGCGATGTGAAACCGGACGTTCCTTTCTACGTCGTGGACACCTTTGATCACACCCTGCCGTTCTACCTGGATCGAACCGTAACCATGGTCGGCAACAAGGACGAGCTGGCCGCGTCGATCGCCTGGGAGCCCCGGGAATTCCTCCCCGACGCCGCGGCCTTCGCGCGCGCCTGGCAGGCCGATCGGGATGCGTTCGCCATGTTCAACGCGAGCGACCTCGCCGGCTTTCTCAAGGCGCATCCGGTCCCGGTACGGATCGTCGCGGGCGACCCGCGCCGGGTGATCGTGAGGAAGCCGTGACCGCGGCAAGCCTCGCCCTGATACTCACCGGAGTGCTGCTCAACGCCTCGGCGCAGCTGCTCCTGAAAGCCGGCACCAATGCCGTGGGCCATTTCGAGTTCAGCGCGCACAACGTCCTGCCCGTCGGCATGAGGCTCGCGTTCGAGCCGCACATCGCGGGCGGAGTCGCCTGCTATGTCGTGAGCCTGGTCGTCTGGATCCTGGGGCTGTCGCGCGTCGAGGTCTCGATCGCCTATCCGATGCTTTCGATCGGGTACGTCCTGAACGCGGTCGCGGCCTGGTATCTGTTCGGCGAATCGCTCACGGCGCAGAAACTGATCGGCATCGCCTTCATCGTGACGGGCGTGTTTCTCGTCGCGCGCTCCTAGTGAACTTTCTTCCCTTCGCACGGCCGACCATCGACGAGGCCATGATCGCCGCCGTCGCAGACACGCTGCGCAGCCGCTGGATCGTCACCGGGCCCCGCGTCGCGGCGTTCGAAAAGGCGCTGTCGGAGCGCTTCGGCGGGCGGCCGGTCCGCGCCCTCACTTCCGCGACGGCCGCGATGCAGGTGGCCCTCGAGCTGCTCGGCATCGGGCCGGGCGACGAGGTGATCATCCCCGCGCAGAGCTTCTTCGTGACCGGCAACTTGGTCGAGCGCGCCGGCGCGACCGCCGTATTCGTCGACGTGAGCCTAGCCTCGCGCAACATCGACCTCGCGCAGGCGGAGGCCGCGGTCACGCCGAAGACACGCCTGCTGTTTCCGACGCATTACAACGCGCCGCTCGATCCCGATGCCCTCGACGCTTTCGCCAGGCGCCACAAGCTGCGCGTCCTCGAGGACGCCGCCCTCGCGATCGGATCGCGCACCCCGCGCGGCCCGGTGGGGGCGACGGGCGACATCGTCGCGTTCAGCTTCCATCCCAACAAGAACATGACCACCATCGAGGGCGGAGCCCTGGCGCTCAACGACGAGCGCGAGGCGGCGATCGTGGACGAGCTGCGCTTCCACGGCATCAAGCGCCTGCCCGACGGCACGCGCGACGTGGAGCGCGCCGGGGTCAAGTACAACTTCTCCGACGTGTCGGCGCGGCTGGGCCTTGAGCAGCTCGCGCACCTGGAGGACTGGTGTCGCGTGCGCGCGCGGCTCGCGCAGCGCTACTTCGAGTGCCTCGCGGGCGACGACCTGCTCGCGCCCGAGCGCCTCCCCCCGCGCGCCAACCCCGGACACAGCTGGAACATGTTCACGGTGCTGCTGCCGCTGCAGGCGCTGCGCTCGACCCGCAAGGCCTTTATGGACGCGATGCACAAGGAAGGCATCGGCACCGGGGTCTCCTACGAGGCGATCCACCTCACCACGCTCTTCCGCAACAAGGGATTCCGCGAGGGCATGTTCCCGGTCTCGGAGCGCATCGCGCGCGAGACGGTCACCCTGCCGCTCTTTCCCGAGATGCGCGAGACGGACGTCGAGCGCGTGTGCGAAAGCCTGAAGCGCGTGATGCGGCGCAAGGCCGCCTGACATGGCCGCGCCCAAGGTCTCGGTCGTCATACCCGTCTACAACGAGGAAGCGGTCCTGCCCGCCCTGTTCGCGCGGCTGTATCCGGCGCTGGACGCCCTCGGGGCGAGCTACGAGGTCATTTTCGTCAACGACGGCAGCGCCGACCGGTCCGCGGCGCTGCTGCGCGGGCAGTTCGAGATTCGCCCCGATGTGACCCGCGTGATCCTGTTCAACGGAAACTTCGGCCAGCACCTCGCCATCATCGCCGGGTTCGAGGCGAGCCGCGGCGAGCGCGTGGTCACCCTCGACGCGGACCTGCAGAACCCCCCGGAGGAAATCGCGAAGCTCCTCGCCAAGATGGACGAGGGTTACGATTACGTCGGCTCCGTACGCCTCGAGCGGCACGACACGGCTTTCCGGCGCAACGCGTCGCGGCTGATGAACGCCGTCCGCGAGCGCATCACCCGCATCCGCATGACCGACCAGGGGTGCATGCTGCGCGCCTACAGCCGCGACATCGTCGCCGCAATCAACAGCTGCCGCGAAATCAACACCTTCATCCCCGCGTTGGCCTATACCTTCGCGCAGCGCCCGACCGAAATCGAGGTGGCGCACGAGGAGCGCGCGGCCGGCGAGTCGAAGTATTCGCTTTACAGCCTCGTCCGGCTCAACTTCGATCTCGTCACCGCGTTCTCCCTGATGCCCCTGCAGCTGTTCTCGCTTTCGGGAATCGCGATCGCCCTGCTGTCCTTGGCGTTGGTGATTTTCCTCGCCATCCGCCGCGTGATGGTCGGGCCCGAGGCGGAAGGCGCGTTCACGCTTTTCGGCGTCGCGTTCTTCCTGATCGGCATCACCCTGTTCGGCATCGGCCTCCTGGGCGAATACGTGGGCCGCATCTACGAGCAGGTGCGGCAGCGGCCGCGTTACATCGTGCAGGCCGTTCTGGAACGCAACGACGCCGTTTCGGCGATTCCGAAACAGCGGCAAATATCGTAGCCGGCTCAAAGAGTGGCGAGCGCGGTCGTCTTCGCCTATCACGACGTCGGCTGCCGCTGCCTCAGAGTCCTCCTCGATGAGCGGATCGAAGTGCCTCTCGTGGTGACCCATCGCGACAGGCCCGATGAGAGAATCTGGTTCGCGAGCGTCGCGGAGCTCGCGCGCGCTCGGGCGATCGACACCATCACACCCGACGACCCCAACAAGCCGGAAATCGTCGAGAGAATCCGCGAGCTGCGGCCGGATTTTCTTTTTTCGTTCTACTACCGCCTGATGCTCGGCGCGCGGCTGCTGGCGATTCCCGGGAAGGGCGCATTCAACATGCACGGATCTCTCCTTCCGAAGTACCGCGGGCGGGTGCCGGTCAACTGGGCGATCATCCACGGCGAGACCGAGACCGGCGCGACGCTGCACGAGATGGTGGAGAAGCCCGACGCTGGACGCATCGTCGACCAGGAAGCCGTCGCCATCCTGCCCGACGAGCTGGCCGTGGAAGTGTTCGCAAAAGTCACGGGAGCGGCCGAGGGCGTGCTCAGGCGCAGCCTGCCGAAACTGGTCGACGGCAGCGCGGTCCTTCGCGCGCAGGATCTTTCCCGGGGCGGCTATTTCGGCGGCCGCCGGCCCGAAGACGGGCGCATCGACTGGAGCGCGCCCGCGAAGCGGGTGCACGATCTGGTTCGCGCGGTCGCTCCGCCCTACCCCGGCGCGTTCACCGAAGTGGAAGGGACGAGCCTCAAGGTGCTGCGGACGCGGCGGCGGGCGCAGAAGAGCGGCGCAGGGGCTCGCGCGTTCCTCTACGCGGAAGGCGGCCGCTGCTTCGCCGCATGCGCCGACGGAGAGGTCCTCGAGCTCCTCGAACTGGAACTGGACGGCCGGCCGCTCGCCGCGCAAGAATTCGCCAATCGCATCGGTGATCGCAGGATCCCGCTGCACTAGGGAGCCACGGTGAAAAGAATCCTCGTCCTCGGCGTGAACGGCTTCATCGGTCACCATCTGTCCAAGCGCATCCTCGCCAAGACCGACTGGGAGGTCTTCGGCATGGACATGCAGACCGACCGCATCACCGAGCTGCTCGGCGAAAAGCGCTTCCGCTTTTTCGAAGGCGACATCACCATCAACCGCGAATGGATCGAGTACCACGTGCGCAAATGCGACACGGTGCTGCCCTTGGTCGCGATCGCGACGCCCGCGATCTACGTCAAGGAACCGCTCAAGGTGTTCGAGCTCGACTTCGAGGCGAACCTGCCGATCGTGCGGGGATGCGTCAGGCACGGCAAGCGCCTGGTCTTTCCCTCGACCTCCGAGGTCTACGGCATGTGCCCGGACCGCGAGTTCGACCCGGAGGTCTCCCCGCTCGTGTACGGGCCGATCGGCAAGCCGCGCTGGATCTACGCCTGCGCGAAGCAGCTGATGGACCGCGTCATCCACGCCTACGGCGAGAAGGAAGGGCTCGACTACACCTTGTTCCGGCCGTTCAACTGGATCGGCTCGGGACTGGACAATGTCAACGCCTCCAAAGAAGGGAGCTCGCGGGTGATCACCCAGTTCTTCGGCCACATCGTTCGCGGAGAGCCGATCAAGCTGGTCGACGGCGGCAGGCAGAAGCGCGCGTTTACCTTCATCGAGGACGGAATCGACGCGCTGATGACGATCATCGAGAACCCGAAGGGGGTCGCCTCGGGCAAGATCTACAACGTCGGCAACCCGAAGAACAACTACTCGGTGCGCGAGCTCGCGCAGATGATGGTGAAGCTCGCGCTGCAATACGACGAGTACCGCGCGAACGCGAAGAAAGTGAAGCTGGTGAATACGACCGCGGGAGAGTACTACGGCAAGGGGTACCAGGACGTGCAGAACCGGGTCCCCAAGATCGCGAACACGGTGAAGGAGCTGGGCTGGAAGCCGCGCACCAACATGGCCCAGGCCCTGAAGCACATCTTCGACGCCTACCGCACGCAGGTCGCCGAGGCGCGGCGGCTGGTCGAATGAAACTGGCGCTGAAAGTCGACGTCGATACCTACCGCGGCACGCGGCGAGGGGTCCCGCGGCTGGTCGAGCTGCTGAAAAAGCACGGCGCCGGCGCCACTTTCCTCTTCAGTCTCGGTCCGGATCACACGGGCCGCGCGATCAAGCGCGCTTTCCGCCGCGGCTTCATCGGAAAGGTATCGCGCACCTCGGTGCTGTCGCATTACGGATTCGCGACACTGTTCTACGGGACGCTCCTGCCCGGTCCCGACATCGGCCGACGCTGCGCCGACGTGATGCGCAGGGTGCGCGATGCGGATTTTGAAGTCGGAATTCACGCCTGGGATCACGTGAAATGGCAGGACGGCGCGCCCGGAGCCGACGCGCGGTGGACCGAGCGCCAGATGCTCCTCTCGCGCAAGCGCTTCGAGCAGATCTTCGGGGAGCCCGCGCGCGCGCACGGCGCCGCCGGCTGGCAGACGAATCTGCACGCGCTGCGCCTCGCCCAGCGCCTCGGCTTCGATTACTGCTCGGACACGCGCGGGAGATGCCCTTTCATCCCCGTATGGCGCGCCGAGATCGTCGCGTGCCCGCAGCTCCCGACCACGCTCCCGACGCTGGACGAGCTGATCGGAACCGACGGGCTCACCGCGAAGAACGTCGCAGAGCACGTGCTCGGTCTCACCCGGGAGCGCCCCGCCGCGGGACACGTCTACACGCTCCACGCCGAGCTCGAAGGCGGAAAGCTCGCGCCGGCGTTCGAGGCGATGCTCGCGGGGTGGAAGAGCCAGGGCTACGACCTGGTGTCGATGCGCACCCTTGCCGAATCGCTCGACTTGAGAAGCCTGCCGCGCAACGAGATCGCGTTCGGCAGCGTCGCGGGGCGTTCGGGACTGCTCGCGCTGCAGGGCAAGGAATTCCTTTCTTGAACGGCGAGCTCTTCCCCGGCTTCAAGCGCAGGCGCATCAGGACGAGCGGCGCAGCGATCAATCTCGTTCATGGCGGCGTGGGACCGCCGCTCCTGCTGCTGCACGGCTATCCGCAAACCCACGCGATCTGGCACCGCGTCGCGCCCGAGCTCGCGAAGCGATTCAGGGTGGTCGCCGCCGACCTGCGCGGCTACGGAGACAGCGAAAAGCCCCACGGGCTTCCCGACCACGCCAACTATTCCAAGCGCGCCATGGCCCGGGACCAGGTCGAGGCGATGCGGGCCCTGGGTCATGAAACGTTCTTCGTCGTCGGTCACGACCGCGGAGGGCGGGTCGCGCATCGCATGGCTCTCGACCACCCTGCTTCGGTGACGAAGGTCGCTGTGCTCGACATCGTTCCCACTCGCAAAATGTATGCAAGCGTATCCCGCGAGTTCGCCAAGGCCTATTACCACTGGTTCTTCCTGCTGCGGCCCGAACCGATTCCGGAGACCCTCATCGGCGCCAATCCGGATTTCTACATCGAGAGCCACATGGGAACCCGCCACGCGGGCTTGAAGGCGTTCGCGCCCGAGGCGCTTGCCGAATACCGGCGATGCTTTCGCGATCCGGCGACGATTCACGCGAGCTGCGAGGATTACCGCGCGGCCGAATCGATCGACCTCGCGCACGACGAGGCCGACATCGACCGCAAGGTGGTCGCGCCCCTGCTCGTTCTCTGGGGCAAACACGGAACGGTGGCCCGCTGCTTCTCCCCCCTCGCCGACTGGGCCGAGCGGGCCGAAACCGTCCAGGGACGGACCCTGGATTGCGGCCACTACATCCCGGAGGAAGCGCCCGTGGAATTGTTGGGGGAGCTCAAAAAATTTTTGTCGTGAGCCGCCGCGGAACGCAGTCGGGTTGCGTTCGCTTCCGAATTCGGGCGACAATGGCGCCCATAGAGGTGCGGACTCTGGATGGCCAACAAAGCGGTAAGCGACTTCGTCCTGCCCGCCACCGGCGGCAAGGAGTTCCGGCTCTCGGCGGTCAAATCCAAGCTGCTCGTCCTCTATTTCTACCCGAAGGACAACACGCCGGGCTGCACCACGGAAGGCGCGCAATTTCGCGATCTGTACCCCCGGTTCCAGAAGGCGGGTTGCTCCGTGGCCGGCGTCTCCCGAGACAGCCTGAAGTCGCACGAGAATTTCAAGGCCAAGATGAGCTTTCCTTTCGAGTTGCTGTCGGACGAAGACGAAAAGATCTGCAAGCAGTTCGGCGTGATGAAGATGAAGAACCTGTACGGGAAAAAGGTACGCGGCATCGAACGCAGCACCTTCGTGCTCGACCGCGACCGCGTTCTCCGGCGCGAATGGCGCGGGGTCAAGGTTCCAGGCCATGCCCAGGAGGTGCTCGATTTTGTTGAAACCGTCTGAGCGGCAGCCCGGTTCCGCAGCCGAAGCTTCGCGCAAATCCGTGCGTTCCCACCGCCCCCGTGCAGAATCCCCGACGTCCGCCACGAAGCTCTTCGTTCTCGACACCAACGTGTTGATGCACGACCCGACGAGCCTGTTCCGTTTCGAGGAACACGACGTGTTCCTGCCGATCATGACGCTCGAGGAGCTCGACAACAACAAGAGCGGCATCTCCGAAATCGCCCGCAACGCGCGCCAGGCGAGCCGGTTTCTCGACGATATCGTGAGCCACGCCAAGACACCCATAGCGGAGGGGATTCCGCTCGCGCGCCACGGGGCCGACAACGCGACGGGGCGCCTCTACCTGCAGACCGAGGCGATCAACGGGCACATTCCCGCCAATCTGCCGATCGGCAAGACCGACAACCACATCATCGGCGTCGTGATCTACCTGCAGAAGCGCGACCCCGGCCGCCGCGTGACCCTGGTGTCGAAAGACATCAACATGCGCATCAAGGCCCGGGCGCTGGGCTTGACCGTCGAGGACTACTACACCGACAAGGTGCTCGAGGATGCCGACCTGCTCTACACCGGCGTTCGCGAGCTGCCGGCGGATTTCTGGGACAACCACGGCGGGGACATCGAGTCGTGGAAACGCGAGGGACGCACGTACTACCGTGTACACGGTCCGCTCTGCCAGAACCTGCTGCTGAACGAGTTCGTGTATCAGGACGGCGAGCGCCCGCTGCTCGCCACGGTCAAGGAAGTCTCGGACGGGACCGCGGTGCTCGAGACCGCGCGCGACTACACCCACGGCAAGAACAACGTCTGGGGCATCACGGCGCGCAACCGCGAGCAGAACTTCGCGCTCAACCTGCTCATGAACCCAGAAATCGACTTCGTCACGCTGCTCGGCCAGGCGGGAACGGGCAAGACTCTCCTCACGCTCGCCGCGGGCCTGATGCAGACCCTCGAGACCAAGCACTACTCCGAGATCATCATGACCCGGGTCACCGTGCCGGTCGGCGAGGACATCGGCTTCCTGCCGGGCACAGAGGAGGAAAAAATGGCGCCCTGGATGGGGGCGCTCGAGGACAATCTCGATGTTCTCAACAAGACCGACGAGGACGCGGGCGAATGGGGCCGCGCCGCCACGCGCGACCTGATCCGCTCCAGGATCAAGATCAAGTCGCTCAATTTCATGCGCGGCCGCACCTTCATCAACAAGTATCTCATCATCGACGAGGCGCAGAACCTGACGCCCAAGCAGATGAAGACCCTCATCACCCGCGCCGGCCCCGGCACCAAAGTGGTGTGCCTGGGCAACATCGCGCAGATCGATACCCCTTACCTCACCGAGGGCAGCTCCGGCCTGACCTATGTCGTGGACCGCATGAAAGGCTGGTCGCATTCCGGGCACGTGACGCTGCAGCGCGGCGAGCGCTCGCGCCTCGCCGACCACGCCGCCGAAGCGCTGTAAGATACGGAATAAACTTCGCCCGCGAGCTGTTGGCCGGTTCGCTTTTCCCGCACACCGAATTCCCACTCAAACCGAAAGAGGACGATATGTTTCGTGCAATTCCAAGGGGCATCCTGGCGGCGCTCGCGGCCGCGCTGCTCGTCACCGCGAGCCCGGCGTACGCCCAGCAGAAGGACTTCAAACCCCACGTCGGCCAGCAGGGCAAGGACGTGGTATGGGTGCCGACTCCGGACGAGGTCGTCGAGCGCATGCTGAACATGGCGCAGGCGAAGCCGGAGGACTACGTGATCGATCTCGGCGCGGGCGACGGCAAGATCGCCATCGCCGCCGCGAAAAAATTCGGAGCCCGCTCTCTCGGCGTCGAGTACAACCCGGACATGGTCGCGCTTGCCCAGCGCAATGCGCAGGCGGCCGGGGTCCTCGGCAAGGCGCAGATCGTCCAGGGCGACATCTTCGTGACCGATTTCACCCAGGCGACCGTGCTAACCCTGTATCTCCTGCCGTCGCTCAACATGAAGTTGCGGCCGCAGATCCTCGCCATGCGGCCGGGAACCCGCGTCGTCGCGCACGCCTTCAACATGGAGGACTGGGAGCCGGACGAGACTTCCGACGTGGACGGCAGGCGCGTCTATCTGTGGATCGTGCCGGCGAGCGCCGCGGGCCGCTGGACGCTGGAACTGTCCGGCGCGGGCGCTTCGGAAAAGCTCGGCCTGAATTTCGACCAGAAGTTCCAGAGGATCGAGGGCGTGGCCTATCTGGGCCCGATCCTCGCGGGCTTGCGCGAGCCGCGGCTCTCCGGATTCAGGATCAGCTTCGCCTACGTGGATAATCACGGCGTGCGCCGCGATTTCACCGGGCGCGTCAGCGGCAGCACCATGGAAGGCTCGTTCCGCACCGACGGCGGCGCGGAAGGCCACTGGACCGCCGCAAGAAAACAGGGGTAGAGCGCCCGCCTAGAGCGTCTTGTGGGTGCCGTCGCAAAAAGGCGGGTTGCGGGTACGCTTGCAGCCGCACAGCCAGAGCTTTTCGGCCCTGGCCACCCCGAATTTCACCGGCGCGAACTCGCTGCCTTTGTGCGTGCCGTCGCAAAACGGCTGGCTTTTCGAGCCCCCGCAGCGGCACCACCAATAACCGCCGGGAGCGAGTTCGACCGCGTACGGGGATTTCTGCGCGATATGGGGTTCGGCCATATTCCTCTCCTTTGGGGCGGCGCAGGCACCTGACACCAGGTGGGACCGAGGCGAAAGTATAACCCGGTCCCCGTCGATTCCGCGAGAGGTCCGGGCTTGCGCGCGGCGTTTATAATGGCGCGATGAAATTCCTCTTCGACCTGTTTCCCGTCATCGCGTTTTTTGCCACTTATAAACTCGCCGGCGGCGGCGAGAAGGGGGGTAGCTGCACCGCTACGCCCGATCTACCAATTACCCAGGACCCGATCTTGCTTGCAACCGGGCTTGCAATCTTGGCAACGCTCCTTCAGGTCTGCTGGCTTCTTTTCCGAAGGAAGAAGGTTGACGGTATGCTTTGGGTCAGCCTCGCCATCGTTGCGGTTTTCGGCGGAGCCACCCTCTATTTCCGCGATCCGACATTCATCCAGTGGAAGCCGACAATTCTCTATTGGGCATTCTCGATAATATTCCTGCTGTGTCCATTCATCCTTGGGCGAACGCTGGTTCAAACGATGCTGGGACAGCAGATCTCTCTGCCAGATAAACTCTGGGGACGCCTGAACTCCGCCTGGATCATATTTTTCCTATTTATGGGTGCTGTCAATTTAGCCGCCGTACACAACTTGTCCTGCAACGATTGGGTGAACTTCAAGTTCTACGGGTTTACGGGCCTGATGCTCCTATTCGTCGTCGGCCAGGCGATGTTCCTCGCCCGTTACGTCCAGGAAGCGCCGAGGTGAATCTCGCCGCCGCGATCCGCGAGCGGCTGGCTGCGCTCGATCCGCAATCCATGGATCTCCTCGACGAATCCGGGAAGCACGCCGGCCACGCGGGCGCAAAAGCGGGCGGCAGCCATTTTCGCCTGACCATCGTCTCGCCCCGTTTCTCCGGCAAGGACCAGATCACGCGACACCGGATGGTCTACGAGGTGCTCGGGCCGCTGATGCAGCGCGATATCCACGCTCTCGCCATTCGGGCCTTCGCCCCGGATGAGCTATGATTTCACTTTCAAACGAAGGAACCATCATGCTTTCACGCCTGATCCGGCTGCTAGCCGCGCTGTCCCTGTGCCTTGCGATCCCCGTCTCGGCCCAGACCGCAGCAAAGGCTCCCGCCCCCAAGGCGGTGACGGTCAACGGCAAGCCCATTCCCAAGGCGCGTCTGGACTTCATCGTCAAGCAGCGCACCACGCAAGGTCAGCCCGACAATGACCAGGCGCGCAAGGCGATTCTCGACAACCTGATCACGCAGGAAGTGGTCGCGCAGGAAGCCGACCGCAGAGGGTTCGCGAAGTCCTCCGACGTGCGCACGCAGCTGGAATTGCTGCGCCAGCAGGTGCTCGTCCAGGCGATCGTCCAGGACCACTTGAAGACGCACCCCATCAACGACGAGGAGATGCTCGCGGAGTACAACAAGGCCAAGGCGTCACGCGGCGACAAGGAATACAAGGCCCGGCACATCCTGGTCGAGAAGGAGCCCGAGGCCAACGAAATCATCGCGCAGTTGAAGAAAGGGACGAAATTCGAGGACCTCGCCAAGCAATCCAAGGATCCGGGCTCCAAGGACAAGGGGGGCGACCTAGACTGGAATACCCCTGCGACCTTCGTCAAGCCCTTCGCCGAGGCGCTTTCCAAGCTGGAAAAGGGGAAATACACCGAAACACCGGTACAGACCCAGTTCGGCTGGCACGTCATCCAGCTCGACGACGTCCGTACCCTGCAATTCCCCGCCTTCGACACCGTCAAGCAGCAGCTGCTCTCGCGGATGCAGGAGCAGGAAGTGCAGAAGTTCGTCGCCGAGCTGCGCTCGAAGGCGAAGATCCAATAAAGCCAGTTCGAAACTCCTTGTAGGCCGAGGGCATCCGCCCGGCGCTAGTCTGACCGGCGTATCAGTGAATCGAGGTAAGGCAACACAATTCAATTAAAAAGGCTCCAACCAACAACACCAAGCAAGAGCCATCCAAAACGTTCTGGATCGCGAGATCGGCAAGGCTGCGGCTCGCGGAGCGCGCGCTGCCGCGTCTGCATTTCTCCTGAGCATCCCTTTCGCGGCCCAAGCCCAGACCGACACGACCCCGCCGACTGTGGAAATAGTCTCACCGGTATCCGGGGCCACCATGTGCGGCGTGATGACCCTTGCGGCCACCGCCTCCGATGACGTCGGCGTCGTCGGTGTCCAGTTCAGGGTGAATGGTGTCATCAACCTCGGCGGGGAAGTCCCCGCGCAGCCGTACTCGGTCTTAGCGTTTACGGACAACGTTGCAAACGGATCGTACACTTTGACGGCGGTGGCGCGCGACGCGGCGGGCAACCAGACCACTTCGGCGCCGGTCTCGGTCGCCATTGCCAACCCCCCTCAAGGCCATACCTGCAAGTTCATCCCGACGTTCCTCGTCTATTACGGCCCGGGTCGCCAACTCGTCACCGGCGACGCACCGGCTCTGGCGAGGTTCGACGGCCTCGACACCGGCGCCTATCGCTACTTCGATATGTATGGTCGTCCCAACACCACGCCAACCACCAACACCTGGACGGCCATCAGGGCTATCAATCCTTACATCTCAATCTTCCTCTATAAGATGGGCGCGGAAGACTCCAATTTTGAAGACGACATGGTCCCGGAAGGCCTCACCGGCATCGACAGGTACAACGTCTCACGCGGGCACTCCATGGGGAGCCTCAACGGCAATCACCCCGAGCTTTTCCTGAGGGACTCCGAGGGCAATCTCATCTACGATGCGGAGCTCTCAAAGCCCGCCCAGAATGAATTTTGGTACCTGATGGACTTCGGTAGCGCCACCTATCAGTCGTACTGGGTGGAAGCGGTACTGACCGACCTCGTTTTTCAACCCAGTGGGTGGCCTCAACCCTGGGTCGCCGACGGCGTCTTCGCCGACAACTGCTTGACCGTGTTGAACCCGTTTAGCTCGCCACCCTCCGCGCCGTACACAGCCATTCCTCCCCAATACAACGCCGACGCCGCGTGGTCCGAAGCGATGAACAATTTCGTACGCGCGATCACTGCCCGCCTGCATGCGTTCGGACAGCGGGTCTGGTGCAACAGAGACTCATCTCAGTTTCTCAACGGGTTTAACGCGTGGTTAGCCTTGGACGCGGGTCCCAATCCTCCAGATGTCGTGGCGGAGGAAGGTGCTTTCGCCGTCAGTTGGGGCTCTCCTGCGACTCAGTTCTTTCCCGAGGAGAGCTGGAAGCGTCAAGTCGATGTCATGGGCGCGATCAACCGCTCCAGCATCGCGATCTTTAGTCATACGACGCTCGCAGAAGGAATGGAGGGAATCGACAACTGGGGCATGCCCGTCACTTTCTGGCAAACCCTTTGGTACTCGCTGGGTTCCTTCCTCCTTGGTAGGAACGACGTGCTGAACAACGCCTATTTCCAGTTTGCCGGAAACGGCAATCACTACGACCGAATCCTATGGTATGACGAATACGACATGATCAACCTGGGCAGGGCGCTCGGGCCCTACACCGTGACGCCCATCGACTCAGGGAATGGCTTCGTGAATGTCTATTGGCGGGAGTTCGAGAAAGGCTACGTGTACGTCAATCCGGATGGCGGCGCCACGAACCCCCGCGACGTATCGGTGCATCTGCCGGAGACCTGTACTTGTCGGCAGCTCACGCACGAAAACTTGAACACGCCGGCGAGCCAACTTTCGGAGGTCACCGACATCCTATTGAAGGCCCACACCGCCGCCATCGTCCTCAAGACCCAATAAACTGGAGTCATCCCACCCACTATCGCTCACCCAGCAGCAGCCGCCTGAGGGTGCGCAGGTCCTTGAGGAGCCGCTGGCTGGTGTCGATGTGCCGGCTGAGCTGTTCCAACTTGTAAGTCACGAGGTGCAGGGCTTCGAGCCTGCGTTCCGCACGTTCTGACTTGGCGCGCACGAACTCCTTCTGCATGTCACTCTGCGTCGTCTGAATCGTCTCGCGCAGTAGACCGATATACTCGAGAGTTCCTTCGATGCTGTCGAACGGCGTGCGCTGCTGGGCCATGAGTGATGGGAAATTCTACGGCAGGAAGTCGTCAAAAGTCATCCGACCCACTTCCGCGCGTTGCGGAACATGCGCATCCAGGGGCTGTCTTCGCCCCAGCCCTTGGGATGCCAAGACTGCTGCACCGTGCGGAAGACCCGTTCCGGATGGGGCATCAGTATCGTGAAGCGTCCGTCATGGGTGGTGAGTCCAGTGATCCCCCCGGGCGATCCGTTCGGATTCAACGGATAGATCTCGGTCGGCGTGCCGCGATTGTCGACAAAGCGCAGCGCGACGATCGTCTTCGATCTTGCTTCGGTCGAATCGAAAGCCGCGCGGCCTTCGCCGTGCGCGGTGGCGATCGCCATGCGGCTGCCGGCCATTCCCGAAAAGAAGATCGACGGGCTCGGCACGACCTCGACCATGACGAGGCGCGCTTCGAATTGCTCGGATCTGTTTTTGACGAAGCGCGGCCAGTGCTCGGCCCCGGGGATCAGCTCCGTCAGCTGGCTCATCATCTGGCAGCCGTTGCACGCGCCCAGAGCGAAGGTGTCGTTGCGCCCGAAAAACGCTTCGAATGCGTCCCGAGTGCGTCCGTTGAACAGGATGGCCTTCGCCCAGCCCGCGCCTGCCCCGAGCACGTCTCCGTAGGAAAATCCGCCGCCCGCGGCGAACCCCTTGAATTCGGCGAGCGAAACCCGGCCCGCGGCGATGTCGCTCATGTGGACGTCGTGCGCGTCGAATCCGGCGCGATCGAACGCCGCCGCCATTTCGACCTGGCCGTTGACTCCCTGCTCGCGCAGGATCGCGACTTTCGGCCTTGCGCCTGTTGCGATGAAGGGCGCGGCGACGTCGTCGGCGGGATCGAAGCTCGGCGCGGCCGACAGCCCCGGATCCTCCCGATCGAGAATCCGATCGAACTCCTCCTTGGCGCAAACGGGTTCGTCGCGCAGTTGTTGCATCCGGAAGCTCACTTCGGACCACGTACGCTCGAGCTCCACGCGCGGCGCGGCGAACACCGGCTTGGCGTTGCGCACGAAACGCAGCTCGTCGCGCGGGTTGGGGCTGCCGATGACCTGCGCAGGCAGCCCCGTGAGACGCTCGAACACCTTGCCGCGGTCCGAGGCCCGGATCTGGATCACCGCTCCGAGCTCCTCCGCAAACAGCGCCGCGAGCACGCGCTCGAAATCGCGGCCGAGCATCAGCTCCGGCCGCCGCTCGTTGCCCTCCACGTCGTGAGCGGCTTCGTCGTAGGCGAGCATGTCCAGGTTCACGGTCACGCCGACATGCGCCGCGAAGGCCATCTCGCAAACGGTCGCGAACAAGCCGCCGTCGGACCGGTCGTGATAAGCGAGAATCAGGCCTTCTCGATTCAACGCCTGCACTGCGGCGAAGAAGTCCGCGAGCAGTTTCGGCTCCTCCAGATCGGGCGCCCGGTCGCCGCACTGGCCGAACACCTGCGCGAGAATCGAGCCGCCCAGGCGGTTGCGCCCGCGCCCGAGATCCAGAAGGACGAGCTCGGTCTCGCCGCAATCGGTCGCGAGCTGCGGGGTCAGCGTCCGGCGAACGTCCTCGCAGGGCGCAAATGCCGAGACGATCAAGGATAAGGGAGCGACCACCTCTTTCGTCTCCCCGCCTTCTTCCCAGGCCGTGCGCATCGAGAGGGAATCCTTGCCTACCGGGATGCTGATGCCGAGCGCGGGGCACAGGCCGAGAGCCACCGCTCGCACGGTATCGAACAAAGCCGCGTCTTCGGCTCCGTGGCCTGCGGCAGCCATCCAGTTTGCGGAGAGCTTGACCCGATTCAGGCTCCCGACCGCAGCCGCCGCAAGATTCGTGAGAGCCTCGCCCACCGCCATGCGGCCCGAGGCCTCCGGATCTATGAGCGCGAGCGGCGAGCGCTCCCCCATCGCGAACGCTTCTCCGCTCGTCTCCTTGAAACCCGTCAAGGTCACCGCACAGTCGGCGACCGGCACCTGCCACGGCCCGACGAAAGGATCGCGCGCGCACAGGCCGCCCACCGTCCGGTCGCCTATGCTCACCAGAAAAGTCTTGCGCGCGACGGTGGGATGCCGCAGCACCCGACGGCACGCCTCCTCGAGCGCCACGTCGCCGAGCGCGAGCGGGGCCGGACGCGGACGGCGGCGCCGGACTTCGCGCGTCATGCGCGGCGGCTTGCCGAGGAGCACCGACAGCTCCATTTCGACCGGCTCGTTGCGGAACTGCCGGTCCTCGACGGCGAGGCATCCGTCATCGGTCACGATCCCGACGACGGCGGCCGGGCAGCGCTCGCGCTCGCAGATCGACTCGAACTCTGCGATGCGCCCGGCGGCGACGGCGAGGACGAAACGCTCCTGGGCTTCGTTGCACCACAGCTCGCGCGGCGTCATGCCGGGCTCTTCGTTGGGCACGGCCCGCAGATCGATCCTCGCGCCCCGCCCGGCGATATGGACGAGCTCCGGCAGCGCGTTCGACAGGCCGCCTGCACCGACGTCGTGAATGGAGAGCACCGGATTGCGCTCGCCGAGCCCCCAGCAGCGGTCGATGACCTCCTGGGCGCGCCTCTGCATCTCGGCGTTGCCCCGCTGCACCGAATCGAAGTCCAGGTTCTCGGGATTGGCGCCCGTGTCCAGGCTCGACGCGGCGCCCCCGCCCATCCCGATCAGCATTCCCGGACCGCCGAGGTGCACGAGCAGAGCCCCGGGCGCAACCGGACTCTTGTGGGCGTGCACCGCGCCGATGTTGCCGAGTCCGCCCGCGATCATGATCGGCTTATGGTAGCCGCGGACGACTCCGCCGGCTTCCATCTCGAACGCGCGGAAGTAGCCGGCGAGATTGGGACGTCCGAATTCGTTGTTGAACGAGGCCGCGCCTATCGGACCCTCGAGCATGATCTGCAGCGCCGAAGCGACCCGTTCGGGTTTTCCGTAGGACTTTTCCCACGCCTGCTCGCAATCCGGAATGCGCAGATGCGACACCGAGAAACCGCACAGTCCGGCTTTGGGCTTCGCGCCGCGGCCGGTCGCCGCCTCGTCGCGGATCTCGCCGCCGGAGCCGGTCGCCGCCCCCGGAAAAGGCGAGATCGCCGTGGGGTGGTTGTGGGTCTCGCACTTCATCACCGTGTGCGTGAGCTCGTCCCGGTATCCGTAGCGCCCTCCGCATCCCGGATAGAAGCGGGCGATGGCTCGCCCTTCGATCACCGCGGCGTTGTCGGAGTAGGCCACGACCGTTCCGGCGGGATTGAGCGCGTGCGTGGTCTTGATCATCCCGAAGAGAGTCTCTTCCTGCGCAGCTCCATCGATGATCCACGAGGCATTGAAGATCTTGTGCCGGCAATGCTCCGAGTTCGCCTGAGCGAACATCGTGAGCTCCACATCGGTGGGGTCGCGGGCGATCTTGCGGTAGTGCGCCAAGAGGTAGTCGATTTCGTCGGGCGCGAGAGCGAGCCCGAGGGCCCCATTGGCCTCTTCGAGGGCCGCGCGCCCTCGCGCCATGACGTTCACGACTGCGAGCGCCCTCGGATCGAAGTGGCGAAACAGCGCGCCCGCCTCATCGAGCGAGCCGAGCACGGTTTCTGTCATGCGGTCGTGAATGAGCTCGAGGATCCGATGCGATTCGGAATCGGGCGGGCGGCCGCCGGAAAAGAACCACGCAGTCCCGCGCTCGACGCGGCGCACCGCTTCGAGGCCGCATCGGCGCGCGAGCTCGGTCGCCTTCGACGACCACGGCGAGATCGTGCCCAGGCGCGGCACGCTGAGAAACATGCGGCCCTCGCCCGCGGGCGCAGGCTCGCCGTACCGTAGCAGGCGCTCGAGCACCTCGGTTTCGCGCGCGGTGAGCGCCCGTTCGGCTTCGACGAAATGCCAGTGTTCGGCCGCGACTGCTCGGACCGGTGGTTGGATCGTTGCGAGGCGGGAGTTGAGTTTGTCGAGCCGGAAAGCGGAAACGGCGCGGCTGCCGCGTAGCTTGAGGATCAACGACATTAAGGGTGCCGGTAAAGTGCAATTATACCGGACCCTACTCCCGCTTAACTCAATTGCTGCGGCGAAATTGGGGATTCTGCAAGGTGCCGCTGAGCGTGAGCGTCGCGCGCGCCTGCACGGTCCGCGCGCGAATCTCGATCTGCATACGCCCGGACAGGTTTTTCTGGGGATCCATTTCGCCCTGTCCCGTGCCGGTCAACAGGCCTGCCGCCATTCTGACCTGGCGAACGACGATGCGATTGGCGTCGGCCGATACGCCACCGCTCATCTCGGAAAAGAGAGTCGTCCCTCCGCCCGAGCCGCTGCCCTGGAGCAGCCGCGTCATGTCGACGTTGGTGATCGACCCCTTCTGTATCGTGAAATTGCCCTCGAGCTGGGCGTTCAGGATCAATCTTTCCGGGAGAAGCCCCTTCATGGAGTACACGCCCTTGCCCTGCAGCGTCCCTCCGGCGATGAGCGGCGCGGCGATCTTGCCCGCCTCCATCTGGCGCACCGTGAGCTCCCCTTCCATGCTCCAGCCGCCCGACCATCTGAGGCTTACGGTGCCGAGCAGCCGCCCGCCGAACACGCGCGCCTCGGCCTCGCTCAACGCGAGCTCGCCCCTCGTCACGGTGCCCTTCGCCAGAAACTCGCTGAGACCCAGATCCACTCCGATGGGCAGGGGGAAGCTGTCCGAGGAGATTTCGATGGCCGCCCTCCCACCCAGAGGCTGCAGCTTCACCGAAAGCTTGTGCTCGGCGTTGGAAATCGCAACCGACTTCAACGCGCCGTCCGGAGCAAGACTCGCGTCCACGTCCAGCGCCGGCAGGCCCAGTTCGGGGATGTCGATCTTCAGCCCCTTGGCCGCTACGCGTTGGACGCCGAAAGAGCCGCGCGTGCCCTTGTTCTGCAGCAGCGCGGGGAGAAATTCCCGCGGGAAGGTCGCGCCTTCCAGCTCGAAGCTCTTGAGCGACATCCGCTCCCCCAGCAGGGAAGTGATCACCGGGACGGCCTTGATCACGGCCACGCGCATCGCGTGCTCTTTGCCGATCACGACTTTCTCGAACTTCAGCTGCGGGATCGGGAGCAGAGTCAGGTTGACGGTGCCGATCTTGACCGGCTCCCCGAGCCACGCCTGCGCCGCCTTTTCGTACGAACTGGATTCCAAGGGAACGAAGGGGAGCGCGGCAACCGCGACGATCAGGGTCAGGAGCAACATCACCGCAAACTGCTTCGCGGGGCCGCCGGGCCTTCTCTTCGCCCAGAGCTCCCGGGCGGAAAGCGAGGCTTCCTTGGAATCGCGAGCCTCTTCGTCGCCCCGCCATGCCTTATGTTTCGCCCTCGCCGCCTTGCGGGCTTTCTTAGCCGCCTTCGCCTGCGCCTTTTCCTCTGCGCGGATCCGCTTCTTCTCTTCCTTGGCACGCTTCTTCTCTTCCTCGGCGCGCTTGTCCTCATCCTCGGCGCGCTTGTCCTCATCCTCGGAGCGCCGCGCCTCTTCCTCGGATTCGCTACGGGCCCGCTCCTCCTCTTGCCTGCGCAGCTCTTCCTCGCGCTCCCTGTACTCCGCTTCGCGTCGCGCGTTCTCCTCCTGCTCCCGCAGCGAACGCTCGAGGGCTTCGCGGTCCTCCGTTTCCCGGCGCTCCCGCGCCTCTTCTTCCGCGCGGCGCCGCAGCTCTTCTTCGCGCCTCGGTCGCTCCTCTTCCTCGCGGCGCGCCCGCTCCTCGATTTCCCTTCGGGCACGCTCCTCCGTCTCGCGCCTCACGCGCTCCTCGGCGTCCCTCTTTACCTTCTCTTCCGCTTCGCGACGCGTGCGCGCCTCGCCCTCGTGCCGGGCCCTCTCCTCGGTTTCGCGGCGGGTCCTTTCCTCGATCTCCCTGCGGACGCGCTCCTCGGCCTCGCGTTTGGCCGCCTGCTCCGCCTCGATGACCGCTCGCGTAACCGCTTCGCGGCGCGCCTTCTCTTCGGCTTCCCGGCGCTGCCGCTCTTCGGCCTCGCGCCGCGCCTGGTCGAGCGCGTCCGTTTGCGCCTTCGCCTGGGCGTCGTCGGCCCTGGGGTCGGCCTGCGCCGAAAGCCCGGCCCGCGCCGAGAGCCTTGCTTTGTGCTCAGCCTCCGCTCTTGCCCGCGCCGCCGCCTCCGCCCTCGCCTTCGCCGCGGCTTCTTCGCGCGCGCGCATGGCCTGGGCCTGGCGGGCGATTTCCTGCGCCTGCGCCTGAAGTCTTGCGTCCTCATTCGTCTTTGCGGAAGGCTTTGCGGGAGTAAACGCGGTGAAGTCGAGGTCCTCGCCGCCGTCCGCGGGGGAAGGCGCAGTCGGCGTGCGCGGGATCGGGGGCCGCGACGCGTCCTCCTGCTTGCCGATGAACTCGCGCAGGTAGCCTTCTCTTTCCATGCTCCTCAAAGCTTCGAGGAGCTCGGGCTCGGTCATCTTCGCGAACTTCTGCATCAGCTCGGAGACGCTGACCTTGCCGTCGATTTCCTTGAGGATGTTGCGGAGATCCCGCGACAGAGCGCTGGTCTTGCCGGTCACCTCCATCAGGCCCTTGCCGGTCTTGGTGAGAATCGATCGACGATTCATACTCGGGTGGGGTTCATCGCCCTATTATAGGCACGTCGGCGCCCCACAGGGCGAGGGCTCCCAGAGGGAGGCCTGAACGCGGCTCCGCCTGTTACGTGCCCGGCCGTCCATACCCGCCGCCCCCGGGCGTCTCGATCACGAAGCTGTCACCGGTTTTCATGTCGATCTGATCACATCCTTCCAGCTCCACGATCTCGCCGCCCGCGCGATGCACCCAGTTGCGCCCGGTCTTGCCGGATACGCCGCCCGCCATGCCGTAGGGCGCGATGCGCCGGTGCCCGGAGAGAATCGCGGCGGTCATCGGCTCGAGAAAGCGCACGCGGCGAATCGCGCCGTCTCCTCCGCGCCAGCGCCCCGCGCCGCCGCTGCCGCGTCGGATCTCGAAGCTTTCCAGGAGTACCGGAAAGCGCCACTCGAGCACCTCCGGGTCGGTCAGGCGCGAATTGGTCATGTGAGTCTGGACCACGTCTGCGCCTTCGAATCCTTCGCCGGCTCCGGATCCCCCGGCGACGGTTTCGTAATACTGGACCCTGTCGTCGCCGAAAGTGAAGTTGTTCATCGTGCCGCAGGAGGCGGCCATCACGCCGAGCGCGCCATAGAGGGCGTCGGTAACGCATTGCGAGGTCTCGACGTTGCCGGCGACCACTGCCGCAGGATAGCGCGGCCGCAGCATCGACCCCTCCGGGATGATCACCTCGAGAGGCTTCAGGCAGCCCGCGTTCATCGGGATCTCGTCGTCGACGAGCGTGCGGAAAACGTAAAGCACCGCCGCCATGCATACCGCCGCGGGCGCATTGAAATTGTCGGGCAGCTGGGGCGAGGTGCCGGTGAAGTCTATAGTCGCGCCGCGCGCGTCGCGCCGAATGGTGATTTTCACCCGGATCACGCCGCCGTTGTCCATCGCATAGCTGAAATCGCCTTCCTTCAACGCGCCGATCACCCGCCGCACCGCTTCCTCCGCGTTGTCCTGCACGTGCCCCATGTAGGCGTAGACGATATCGAGCCCGAAGTGCGCCACCATGCGCCGCAGCTCCTGCGAGCCTTTTTCGTTGGCGGCGATCATGGCGCGCAGGTCGGCCATGTTCTGCTGCACGTTGCGCGCGGGATAGCGCCCCGAGGACAGCAGCGCGACGGTTTCGGCCTCGCGCAAGGCGCCCTCCTCCACCAAGAGGAAGTTGTCGATCAGCACGCCCTCCTCTTCCACCACCTTGCTGCGCGGAGGCATCGATCCGGGAGTGATGCCGCCGATGTCAGCGTGATGGCCGCGCGAGCCGACGTAGAACAGCATCTCTTTCCCGGAACCGTCGAAAACGGGAGTGATGACCGTCACGTCAGGCAGGTGCGTGCCGCCGTTGTAGGGCGCGTTCAGCACGTAGACATTGCCGGCTTTCATCCGGCCGCGATTCGCGACTATGACGGCGCGCACGCTCTCGCCCATCGAGCCCAGGTGCACCGGCATATGCGGCGCATTCGCGATGAGCTGTCCCTCCCGGTCGAACACCGCGCAGGAAAAATCCAGGCGCTCCTTGATGTTGACCGAGTAAGCCGTGTTCGCGAGCCGCAGGCCCATCTGCTCGGCGATCGACATGTAGAGATTGTTGAAGACCTCGAGCATGACGGGGTCGACACGGGTGCCGATCGCGCGGCCCTGCGGCCGCGCTTCCGCGCGCTCGAGCACCAGGCGATCGGATCGCATCACTTCGGCACGCCAGCCCGGTTCGACCACGGTGGTGGCGTTTTTCTCGGCGATGACCGCCGGGCCCGGGATCCTGTCTCCCTCCGCCAGCCGCTCGCGCACGAAGACCGGGGCGCGATGCGCGCGACCGCCGGTGTGCAGGCTCACCCAATCCGCCGCCGCGGCCGGGCCGGCGCCGCGCGCATTGTCCTCCGCGGGCTCGGGCGGCACCACCGCCGCGCCGAAAGCTTCCACCGAGACGGACTCGGCGATCAGCGCGCGGCCCGGCATCAGGAAGCTGTAGCGCCTGCGGTAGGCCGCTTCGAACGACTGAGTCATTTCGGCGACGCCGCCGAAGTTCACGATCAGCGCCGAATCGGTGCCGTCGTAACGCAGATGCACGCGACGCACGACGCTCAAGCGTTCCTGCGGCACGCCCTGGGCGATCAGCTCCTCACGCGCCGACCGGGACAGGTTCGCAAGCGCCTCTTCGAGGACGGCGAGTTGGTCCGCCTCGAGCTTCACCTCGAGCGCCTCCTCGCGCATCGCCGTCGTGTCGGCGAGCCCCATGCCATAGGCGGAAAGGACGCCCGCGAGCTGATGGATGAACACGCGCGTCATGCCGAGCGCGTCGGCAACCAGGCAGGCGTGCTGTCCGGCCGCGCCGCCGAAGCAGCACAGCGTGTACTCGGTCACGTCGTGGCCGCGCTGCACCGAGATCTTCTTGATCGCTTCGGCCATGTTGCCGACCGCGATCTCCACGAAGCCCTCCGCGACCTGCTCGGGAGTGCGGGTGTCGCCCGTGGCGCGGCGGATCTCGTCGGCAAGAGCCGCGAATTTGTCGCGCACGACCTCGGCGTCGAGCGGCTCATCGCCTCCGGGCCCGAACACCGCGGGAAAGAATTTCGGCTGGATTTTCCCGAGCATGAGGTTGCAGTCGGTGACCGTGAGCGGGCCGCCTCCGCGGTAGCTCGCCGGGCCCGGATTGGCGCCCGCCGAGTCCGGACCGATGCGGTAGCGCGAGCCGTCGAAATGCAGGATCGAGCCGCCGCCTGCGGCGACGGTGTGAATGCTCATCATGGGCGCGCGCATGCGCACGCCCGCCACCTGGGTCTCGAACGCGCGCTCGAGATCGCTCAAGCGGCTGCCGGCGAAGTGCGACACGTCGGTCGAGGTGCCGCCCATGTCGAAGCCGATGATCTTGTCGAAGCCAGCGGCGAGCGAGGCGCGCGCGGCGCCGACCACTCCGCCGGCGGGACCCGACAGGATGCTGTCCTTGCCGGCGAAGCGGCGCGCGTCGGTCAAGCCCCCGTTCGACTGCATGAACATGAGGCGCACGCCGCCGAGCTCCTTTGCAACCCCGTCCACGTACCTTCGCAGGATGGGAGACAGGTAGGCGTCCACCACCGTGGTGTCCCCGCGCGACACGAGCTTCATCAGCGGGCTCACCTCGTGCGACACGGAAACCTGCGAGTAGCCGATGGCGCGCGCCAGCTTCGCGATTTCCTGCTCGTGCTGCCGGTAGCGGTAGCCGTGCATGAGCACGATCGCGACGGAGCGATAGCCCTCGCGATAGGCCGCTTCGAGGTCGCGGCGGACCTGCCCGGCCTCGAGCGGAACCAGCACTTGCCCTCGAGCGCCGATGCGCTCCTCCACCTCGACAACTTTCGCATAGAGGAGCTCGGGCAAGATGATGTGCCGGTCGAAGATGCGGGGCCGGTTCTGGTAGGCGATGCGCAGCGCGTCGCGAAAACCGCGCGTGATGAAGAGCACGGTGCGCTCGCCCTTGCGCTCAAGGAGCGCATTGGTCGCCACGGTGGTGCCCATCTTCACGACCTCGATTTTTTCGCCGGGGATGGCTGCGCCGGAGGGGACTGCGAGCAGCTCGCGTATCCCGGCGATCGCGGCATCGCGGTAGCGGCCGGGATTCTCGGAGAGCAGCTTGTGGGCGAGGATGCGCCCGTCCGGGCGCAGGGCGACGATATCGGTGAAAGTGCCGCCGCGGTCGATCCAGAACTGCCATTTTTCCACGTCGAAAGTATCGCACAAGCGGGCTGCGCGTTCGGACCTCGATCCCCGGCGCATCGTCTACAATCGCCCGAAATCCCGGACGATGCTTACAGAACGCGTTGACGCAGTGGTCGTGGGTGCCGGCGTGGCGGGTCTCGCCGTCGCCAGAGCGTTCGCGCTCGCCGGACGCGAAGTCATCGTGCTGGAAAGAGAAAGCACGATCGGCACGGGCACGAGTTCGCGCAACAGCGAGGTCATACACGCGGGAATTTACTATCCCCCGGGCTCGCTCAAGGCGAAACTGTGCGTGGCGGGCCGGCTCGCCCTCTACCCTTTTCTCGCCGAGCGCGGAATTCCGCACCGGCGCTGCGGCAAGTTGATCGTCGCCACCGATCCGGGGCAACTCGCGGGGCTGGAGAAGCTCCACGCGCAGGCCCGGTCCAACGGGGTAGACGATCTGCGCATGCTCGCGGCGCGCGAAGCCCGCGCGCTGGAGCCGCAGCTCGTCTGCGTGGCGGCGCTGGAGTCTCCGTCGACGGGCATCGTGGACAGCCACGCGTTCATGCTCGGATTGCGCGGCGAGGCCGAGGCCCGCGGTGCCGCGATCGCGTTTCGCAGTCCGCTGCTCGCCGGGCACGTCCGCAACGGAGCCATCGAGCTGGAGGTGGGCGGCCAAGAACCCGTGCGCCTGCTCGCGCGCGCCGTCGTAAACAGCGCCGGCCTGTTCGCCCAGGACGTCGCGCGGAGCATCGAGGGATTTCCCGCGGAGCGGATCCCGCCCACTTACTACTGCAAGGGCAACTATTTCAGCCTTTCGGGACGCTCGCCGTTTTCCCGGCTGGTCTACCCCGCGCCCGAGGCCGCGGGTCTCGGCGTGCACCTGACCCTCGATCTGGCCGGCCAGGCGCGTTTCGGTCCCGATGTCGAATGGATCGAGCGGATCGACTATGACGTCGACCCGAGGCGCGCGGAGGTTTTTTACAAGGCGATACGCGGCTACTGGCCGGGCCTCCCGGACGGCGCCTTGCAGCCCGCGTATTCCGGAATCAGGCCCAAGCTCCAGGCGCGCGGCGAGGCCTCGCGCGATTTCCTCCTCCAGGGCCCGTCCGACCACGGCGTCGCGGGCCTGGTCAATCTCTTCGGCATCGAGTCCCCGGGCCTCACCGCGTCGCTCGCGATCGGCGACGCCGTGCTCGAGCTTCTCGGCGATTGACGCACGGACTGGAGGTCTGACAAACTCGCAGCTCAGCCTTCGGAGGAAGAAATCATGGATATCAGGACCCTCGTGGCCGCCGCGCTGGCGCTGGCCACCTCCCAGGGGTGGGCGCAGACCCAATGGGATATGCCCACTCCCTACCCCGACGGCAACTTCCACACGAAAAACGTCCGCCAGTTCGCCGATGAAGTAGGCAGCGCAACCCGCGGCAGCTTGCAGATCCAAGTACATTCGAACGGCGCGCTGATCAAGCATCCCGAGATCAAGCGCGCAGTGCAGACCGGACAAGTGCCCATCGGCGAATTACTGATCTCGGTGCTTGCCAACGAGTCGCCCTTGTTCGCGTTCGATTCGAACCCCTTTGTCGCCAACAGCTATCCCAAGGAAACGAAGCTGTGGCGCATCGCACGCCCCTACCTCGAGAAGCGACTCGATGCGCAGGGCATCAAGCTGCTCTATTCCGTGCCTTGGCCGCCGCAGGGGCTCTACGCGAAAAAAGAGATCAACTCGTCGGCCGACCTGAAGGGCGCCAAGTTCCGTACCTACAGCCCGACCACCGCGCGGCTGGCCGAACTGATGGGGGCGATCCCTACGACGGTGCAGGTTCCCGATATTCCACAAGCGTTCAAGACGGGTCTGGTCGACTCGATGATCACCTCGGGCGCGACGGGCGTGGACACCCAGGCGTGGGATTATTTGTCCCACTACTACGACACGCAGGCGTTCTTGCCCCAGAACATGGTGGTGGTGAACAAGAACGCGTGGAGCAAGTTGAACTCCGACGATCAAAAGGCCGTCCTCGATGCCGCCCGGGCGGCCGAGACGCGTGGCTGGAAGACGAGCGAAGCGGAGAACGAAGGCTACGTCAAGACCATGGCTTCGCACGGAATCAAGATCATGAAGCCTTCCGCGAAGCTCGCCGCCGAATTCGAGGCGATCGGCAAGCAAATGGCCGTTGAGTGGGCGAAGAAGGCCGGCGCGGAGGGCGAGGCGATCCTCAGCGCGTTCCAGACCCGATAATCCCGCCTCCGATGCGCAGAGCGCTCGATCTGCTGTACAAGGGATCCGGCTTCCTGGCCGGATTTTTTTTGGTGGCGATCGCGGCCCTATCGGCCGCCCAAATTGCCGCCCGCGAACTCGGCTTCGCCGCGTATTCGTACGACGACTTCGCCGGTTTCTGCCTTGCGGCGAGCTCGTTCCTCGGCCTCGCTTACACCTTCCGGGAAAACGAGCACATCCGCATGACGCTGTTGCTTCATCACGCGCGCGGCGGAACGCGCCGTGCTCTAGAACTGGCCAGCTTGGCCGTGGCCGCCTTTCTCGTCGGTTACTTCGGGTGGTACGCCTGCGACATGACGATCATTTCGTACAAGCTGAAAGACGTGTCGCAAGGCCTGGTCGCGGTGCCGTTATGGATTCCGCAGGCGGGCATGGCGCTCGGACTCGTGATTCTTTTTGTTGCAACGACCGACGATTTCGTCGCCGCGCTGCGTGGGCGCAGCACCTCCTACGACACCGCCCGGGCACGCAAGACCGAGGCCATGCCCGGTTTCGAGCGCTGATGGAACTCTGGATTATCTCGGTAGCGCTGATCGCAGCGCTTGCAGCGCTTCTGGTCGCCGGCGTCTGGATTGCGCTCACCTTGCTGGGCGTGGGCTGGGTTGCGATGGTGCTGTTCACTCACTCGCCGGCGGGGGGCCTGATGGCCACCACGGTGTGGGGCGCGAGCACCAGTTGGGCGCTCACCGCGCTGCCGCTGTTCATCTGGATGGGCGAAATCCTGTTCCGCACGCGCATCTCGGAGGACATGTTCCGCGGCCTCGCTCCGTGGATGGCGCCACTGCCCGGCCGGCTGATGCATTGCAACGTCGCCGGCTGCGGAATCTTTGCCGCGATTTCCGGCTCCTCCGCCGCCACGGCAGCGACCATCGGCCGCATCACCATCCCGGAACTGCTCAAGCGCGGCTACGACGAAACCATGACGGTCGGCTCGCTGGCCGGCGCCGGCACGCTCGGCTTGCTGATCCCGCCTTCGATCATCATGATCGTGTACGGCGTCGCCGCGGACGTATCGATCGCGCGCCTGTTCGTCGCGGGAGTGCTTCCGGGAATCATGCTGATGCTCATGTTCTCGGGCTACATCGCCGCCTGGGCGCTGTTCAATCCGCAGAAGACCCCCCCGCGCGACCAGTTCACGACGCTAGTCGAGAAGCTCTATTCCGCCCGCCACCTTATTCCCGCGGTGCTGCTCATCGGCGCCGTGATCGGCTCGATCTATACAGGCGTCGCCACACCGACCGAAGCGGCGGTGATCGGCGTCATCGGAGCGCTCGTGCTCGCCGCGACGTCCGGATCGCTGACCTGGAGGACCTTCCACGCGAGCGTGATGGGTGCCACCAAGACCTCGTGCATGATCGCCTTCATCCTCGCCGGCGCGGCTTTTCTCACGGTGGCGATGGCATTCACGGGAGTGCCGCGAATCATGGCGCAATGGATCGGCGAGCAAGGCTTCGCCGCCTGGCAACTGATCGCCGTGCTGACCGTGCTGTATATCATTCTGGGCTGCTTCATCGACGGCATCTCGATGGTCGTCCTCACGTCTTCGGTCATACTGCCGTCGGTGAAGGCGGCGGGCATCGATTTGCTCTGGTTCGGGATATTCATAGTGCTGGTGGTCGAGATGGCGCAGATTACGCCCCCGGTGGGCTTCAACCTGTTCGTGCTGCAAGGCCTCACCGGCAGGGACATGTTCTACGTCGCACGCGCCTCGTTGCCCTTCTTCATCCTGATGGTGCTGGCGGTCGCGATCATCTGGAGGTATCCCGAAGTCGTCACTTATCTGCCGGGAAAGATGTTCAAGCTGACCTGATTCCCTGATGCCCGCGCTCCCGATCTATACGACGCCCGCGATCCGCAAGCTGGAGGAGCTGGCGGCGCTCGCGTCCGGAACGCTCATGCAACGCGCCGGCGCGGCAGCCGCGGAATACGCGCGCAGCCTGTGCGGCGACACGGCCAAGAGCATTCTGGTATTGGCCGGCCCGGGCAACAACGGCGGCGACGCCTTCGAGGTCGCGACGCATCTCAAGCGTTGGTTCTTCCGTGTGACCGTGGTCTTCTGCGGCGAGCGCGGCAAGTTGCCGAAGGACGCGCTCGCGGCGCTTCGAAAATGGGAAGCCGCGGCAGGGACGCTCCTTGGCGAAATTCCGCGAGAATCGCGCTTCGATCTCGCGGTCGACGGCCTGTTCGGGATCGGCCTCGCGCGCCCGCTTGCCGGAGCTCAGGGTGCACTGGTCCAGAACCTC
>Ga0209155_1000032_pt1 | contig 55968 bp, 57 predicted proteins | sample GraSoiAngelo_122_FD_185879 | JGI IMG/M metagenome (GOLD analysis project Ga0209155, IMG submission 185879) | Grasslands soil microbial communities from the Angelo Coastal Reserve, California, USA - 14_0927_02_20cm (SPAdes) (version 2) | ecosystem: Environmental > Terrestrial > Soil > Grasslands ... | reverse complement strand
GCCGACGCACGGGTACTACGGGGGCACGGTGTCGGCCCCGACGTTCGCCGAGGTCACGCAGTACGCGCTCCGCCTGTTCCGGGTGCCTCCTCCCGGACCGCTCCCCGCGCCCGCCCCTGCCGCCGCGGTTCCCCCGCTCGCCGACCCCTTCAGCAAGGACCTCGACGTCGAGCCCCCTTCCGCGACGACCGTTGCCGCCGTCCCCACTACGCTCGCGGCGTTCCCGTCGCCACCCGTACGTCCCTAGGAACTGCGCTGTGCGACTCGACCGGCTGCTCGGCGACGTCTCTCCCGACTGGGTCATCGTTCAGGGCGACACGACGAGCGTGATGGCCGCGTCCCTGGCGTCGTTCAACCGCGGAGCGCGGGTCGCGCACGTGGAGGCGGGCCTGCGGACCTCGCTTCTCCGGAACCCGTTTCCCGAAGAGATGAATCGCCGCGTCGCCGACCTCGATTGGGCCGACGGTCCGGCACTCCGCCTGGATCGCCGGGCCGCCTGCCCGGGCGATGGCGCCCGCGACTCCACCTCCCAGCTCGAGGTCGTTGTTCGCGGCGTTGACGATGGCATCGACATCCTGAGTGGTGAGATCGCCCTGCTGGACCTCAACGGTAAGGCGGTTGACGCGCCAGCTCACGCGGTCGGTTGACCCTGCCAGGCCATCGCCGCCATTCGCGCCTCGACATCCGCCCGAGTGATGGGCTGCAAGCCGTGGACGCTGAAATGCTGGATGGTGAATGAGGCGAGCACCATGGCATAGCCGAGCGCCAAACGCACAGTCTCCTCGTTCTCCACCTGCTGCTCCGCCAGGCAGCCAAGGAAGCCGGCGGCGACCGCGTCGCCCGCCCCGGTGGGATCGATCGGCGGATCCACCGGTAAGGCAGGTAGATGGATGTCCTCGCCCTGACGATAGAGCGTGGCGCCCTTCGGCCCTTCCTTGATGACCAGGCCTCGCAGGCGGAAGCGGTGGCGCAACTGCGCCGACGCCGCCTCGATGGTGTCGACCTTGGCCAGCGCCATCGCCTCGGACGCGTTCAGGAAAAGGTAGTCGAGCCGCTGCAGGACGGGCTCCAGCGCGTCCGGTTGCTCCCGGATATAGAGCTTCATGGTGTCGCCGGCGACCAACCAGGGATGTTCGAGTTGCTCGAGGACGCGCAGCTGGTGACGCGGCTCCATGCTTCCCAGGAACACGATCGGAATGCGGCGCTGGTCGGGGGTCAGGCTTGGACTGAATCCCCGATACGCCCCCTGGTCGGATCGTTCATTCCGGGTGGTCCCGGTCTCGTAGTCATGCTCGGCAAACCAGCGATAGGTCGGCAAATCCGACGCGACCACGCTGCGGAGATCCGATCCCGCACCACGCTGGGCGGCCACAAACGCCGGCATGAAGTCGGGGCCGGCGGTGGCGACGATCGAGACCGGCGCAAACAGCCGAGCGGCCAGGCTGAAGTAGGTCGCCGATCCTCCGAGGCCATCGGTGTTGGCGCCCATCGGCGTGCGGACATCATCGCGGGTGATGGTGCCGGCGACGAGCAGGCGCCACGGTTGCTGGGATCGCGTCACGAAGTCCCAATTCTCTCGAATTTTCCCTCTCCCGCGTGCGGGAGTTCAGGATGGGGGACCGAGTCCTCTACTACACCGCCAGGAGTTGCGGATCCGGACGCGCCAGCTCACCCTCGACGGCGGCGATGAAGCGCCGGACCGCCGTCGGGTCGGTGACCAGCCACGCTTCCTCTGGTTGATCGACGTCGGGCCGGCAGATCAGAGCCATCGCCGTGTCGTCGCCCAGGACCGCACTGAACCACAGGTGCGCCAACCAGCCCATGCCCGGATCGCGCCGGTCCGCCTCTTGCGGCAGCGGCGTCGTATCCGGCGTCGTCACGACGGCCCGCCGGGCGCTGCGGACCAGGGCAATCTCGGTTTCCCACTCCGCCCGGACGGCGGCAGGGTCGGGACGCCCAAGGTAAACCGTATAGCGGCCGGGGCGCATCGTCGCCAGGCTCTCGACCACTCGGCGCAACAGGGGCACGGTCGAAACGTCGGCAACTGGCCGGCTCCCCGGGGTACCGTCGATAAGGGTTGCCATCTCGCCCATGACCGAAAGGCTAGCACAAAAACGGGCCGAATGCAAACATCTGTTCGTAGGCGGCGGAGCTAGGGACGGAAGAGGGGAATGACGTTCCCTCCGCGAGCACGCCGGTGCGAGCGGGCGGCCACCATCAGGTCCTCCTGGGCCTCAAACAGCACTTCCGCGGTCCGCTCGACGGAGCGATCGATGCCGAGCTTCTCCGTATAGGTGCCGTCTAGCTGACCAAGCAGATGGACGATGCGCCGCCAGATGTGCGCCGGAATCAGCTTGACCTCGCGCAGCCGGCACTCTTCGACAGCGTCCAGCAGTTGATCGGTCTCGCGCAATTGATTGCGTGGAGTACGAGCGGTGCGGCGTTGCCAGGCCCAGAAGCGGTGCTGGGCAATTTCCAGAACGGTGCGCTCGATCATGACCTAAGCAGCCATGATAGTCCGTGAAAGGAGTATCTGATGGAAGAACGCATCGAGAGTCAGTCCGTCTACAACGGAAAACTGTTTCAGGTGTTCAAGGACCGGGTGCGTCTGCCGAACGGAAATGCCACGACCAGAGAAATCGTGCGCCACCCCGGTTCCGTCGCTATCGTTCCGCGCCACAAGGACGGTCGGGTCGTCCTCGTTCGCCAGTATCGCTACGTTACCGGCCGCGAACTGTGGGAGATCCCGGCGGGGACCCTGGATAAGCCAGGTGAGGGGATTGCGGAGGGGGCGCGTCGAGAACTGGCGGAGGAAGCGCGCCTGAGCGCCGGCAAGTGGACCACCCTCGGCAGCGCATATTTGATGCCGGGTTACTGCGACGAACGCATGACGTTCTATCTTGCCGAGGACCTGTCGCCGACCGAAGGACACGCGGAGCTCGATGAGTCCTTCAGCGTGAATCCCTTCGACGTGCACGACCTGCAGGTCTTGCGATCCAGCGGAGAGCTTCAAGACGCCAAGACTCTGTTAGGGCTGGCCTGGGCGGGCGTTCCCCTCTGGGACGAACCGCGGCCACGGCGCTAAGCCCCACCCGGCTACTCTTCCTCCTCGCCGCCTTTCGACTTCTGGTACGCGGCGATCACGGTCTGCGCGGCGTGCGCCGGGACTTCTTCATAATGCGAAAACCTCATCGTGTATCGCCCGCGTCCCTGCGTGATCGAGCGCAGATCGATGGGAAACCGGTACATCGAGGAGAGGGGCACCTGTGCCTTCACTTTCTCCATGTGATCACCCGATGGCTCCATGCCGGCGATCTTGCCACGCTTGCCGTTGAGATCGCTGATGACGTCGCCCATGTTGCGCTCGGGCACCAGGACCTCGACGTCCATGATGGGTTCGAGCAGCACCGGCTTGGCGTCCATCACCGCCTGGCGCATGGCCATGGCGCCCGCCAGCTTGAAGGCGATGTCCTTCCCGTCCACCGCGTGGGTTGATCCGTCCAGCAGGCGGACCTTGATGTCCACCAGGGGGTTGCCGGTCAGCACCCCTTGCTCCATCGTTTCTCGGACACCCCTCTCGACCGACGGCCGGAAGTTCTGCGGGATGGACCCGCCGAAGATCTTGTCTTCCCAGATGAATCCGGTGCCGCGCGGAACCGGAGCGATGTCGATCACGCAGTGGCCGTAGAGGCCGGCGCCGCCCGACTGCTTCTTGTATTTCTTCTCCGCTTTGGCGCTACTGGTGATCGTTTCCTGGTACGGGACCCGCGGCACCGCCAGGCTGCCCTCCACGCCGTATTTACGCTTCATTTTCTCGAGCACGACGTCGAGATGGATGTCGCCCATGCCGTGCACGATCGACTCCTTCGTGATTGGCTCATGTTCCAGCGTCAGGGTTGGGTCTTCGTCGACAAGCTTGACGAGCGCCGCGTTGACTTTTTCCTCGTCGGCTTTATTCTTGGCACTGACCGCGGCGCTGTACGTCTGCTCCGGGTACTCGATCGGCGGCAGCCGGAGTGGATGGTCGCGGCTGGCGAGGGTGTCGCCGGTCGCCGTCACCTGCAGCTTGCTGATGCCCGCGATGTCACCCGCCACGACTTCGGTGGCCGGCTCCAGGGCCTTGCCTTTCGGAAACCCGATCGTGCCGGCCCGCTCGGGTTGGTCCTTGGCGGCGTTCAGAAGCTGAGTACCGGGTGTCAGCACCCCTGAGACGACTTTGACGTAGCTGATACGGCCCACGAACGGATCCGCCGTCGTCTTGAAAACAATGGCCCCCAATGGGCCGGCCGGCTCGCGGGTCAAGGTCTCGGCTTGCTCGGTGCGCGGATTCACAGCCTCGACTGGCGCGGCCTGTTTCGGCGAAGGCAGGAGCGCCACGATCGCGTCGAGCAGGGTGCCGATGCCGGTCGACTTGACGGCGGCCGCGCAGAGAACCGGCACAATCGTTCCGGCGGCCACGCCCTTGGCCAGTGCCCCGGTGATCTCAGCATCGCTCAGCTCACCGCTCTCGAGATACTTTTCCAGCAGGGCGTCGTCCGTTTCGGCGGCGGCTTCGACCAGCGGTGACCGCCTGGACTCGACCTCGGCCGCGAGGTCCTTTGGCAGGGAGACCTCCTTTGGGCGGCCTTGCTGGTCGAACGCATATGCCTTACGGGTCAGGAGGTCGACCACACCCGTGAACTCGGCCTCGTGGCCGATGGGCGCCTGGATCGCAACCGGACGCGGCGAGAACTCCTTGAAGGCATCAACGGTCTTCCAGTAATCAGCGTTTTCCTTGTCCATCTTGTTGACGACGACCAGCGTAGGGAGGTTGCGGGCGCGCAGCTGCTGCCAGGCGAGCTCCGTGCCGACGATGACGCCGGTGCTCGCCCCGACCACGAGCAGGGCCCCCTCGGCTGCCCGCAACGCGCCGCAGACATCGCCGGTGAAGTCCTGGAACCCGGGCGTGTCGAGCAGGTTGATCTTGTGCTCGCGCCAGGTCAGGTGCGCGATGGCGGTGCCGATCGAGATCTTTCGCTTGATCTCTTCGGGCTCGAAGTCGAAGGTCGTGTTGCCCGCGTCCGGCCGCCCGAGGCGATCGACAGTGCCTCCCGCGTAGAGCATCGCTTCCGCCAGGCTTGTCTTGCCGTCGTGGCTATGCCCGAGCAGGGCAACGTTTCGAATTTTGTCGGGATCCATTCTGGCCACCGCTTCTCCCTCTCCCAAAGAGAGTGTAAATCGGAAGCTAGTCGATCGGCGCCAGCGGAATGATCTCGACGGCGCTGCCCACCGCCACCTCGCGGGTGCCCTGCGGGACGACAATCAGGCAGTTGGCGTCGGCCATCGAACGCAGCACGTGCGAGCCCTGGTCGCCGGTCAGCTTGACCGCGACCCGGCCGCCATCGCGGCGGGCGATGCCGCGGAAATACTGCTCGAGATGCGGTGGATTGACGAGCGGATCTTCGGTGATCGCCGTCAAGCGCGGACGCTCGAGGTCCGTACGCCCCTGCATCTTCAACAGCGCCGGCCTGACGAAGAGCTCGAATCCGACCAGGGTCGAGACCGGGTTGCCGGGTAGCCCGATCAGTGGCACACCGCTCACCGCGGCGAACAGCAACGGCTTGCCTGGTCGCAGCGCCACCTGCCAGAAGTCGACGGCTTCCTTCTCCTCGAGCAGCCCGCGGACCAGGTCGTAGGCCCCCATCGACACCCCCCCGGTGCTGACGACCAGCTGCGCCTGGTGAACGTTTCGAAGCCGGTCCAGCAGGTCCTGCCGCTCGTCGCGGGCGACACCGGCATCGATAACGACGCCGCCGGCGTCCTCGATGGCCGCCAGCAAGGTGTATCGGTTGGTGTTCGTGATCTGGCCCGGTCCCAGTGACTCACCGGGCTCGCGCAGCTCGTCGCCGGTCGTGAGCACGAGCACCCGTGGCCGGCCCACGCAGCGAACGGAAGTCCGACCGGCGGAGGCGAGTACGCCGATCAACCCGGGGGTGATGACGCGACCCGCGGCGGCGACCAAATCGCCGCGACGGAGGTCACTTCCGGCTGCCCGAAGGCTGGTGCCGCTCTCAACCGGGATGCGGACCTCGACCGCGCCGTCGCGCTCGGCGGCGTCTTCGACGCGCACCACGGCGTCCGATCCCTCGGGCAGCATCGCCCCGGTCATGATCCGCAGCGTCGTGTTCGGTTGGACGGCGGCCGGGGGCGCAGCGCCGGCACGCACTTCGCCCAGCAGGCTGAGGTGCACGGGTTGCGACGGCGATGCCGTCCTGACGTCGACCGCCCGAACGGCGTAGCCGTCCATGGCGGAGTTCGTGAAGGGTGGGACATCGCGTTCCGCACGGACCTCCTCAGCCAGCACGCGACCGCGGGCCTGCGCCAGGGGAACGTCTTCTGCGGCGAGCGGGGCGATCCGCTCGAGGATTCGCTCACGCGCCTGCGCGACCGTCAGCACGGGCGCCGCGGACCTATCTATCGTTCCAGTGGCTGTTTTCGAACTCGGGCGTGCCGCCCTCGCCGTCGGTGACGACGTTCTGGTGGAACCGGGCAGCGACCATCTGGTACGCCATCGCACGCGGAATCCCCAACTTCGTGAGGGCCTTGACCTCGTCGGCCATGACCTTGTCGCGGGCGGCTTCGATGGCCGCGATCACATCATCGATCGCCGTGCGGGCCTTTGGCCCACCGCCACCGTTTTCGGCAGCGGCCACCTCAGAAGGGACCTCAGCCTGAGGCTCCTTGGCAGCTTTCGCCTTGCCGTCTTTTGTCTCTTTGGCCATGGGATGCTTCACCTTAACACTGGAATTCGAGCTCAGGCGGAGACCGTCAGGCTCGCCGCCCCGCGCCTAGCTTGTACCCGTTCCATCACGAACAGAAACGTTTCCTTGGCTACCGCGGTCACCGGAGCCGCCAGGAACATGCCGATCAGTCCGAACAGCGACGCGCCCAACAGCGTGCTGAAGATGAGGAGCAGCGGATGAACTTTCGTAAAGCGACCGAGGATCAACGGCGCGACCAGATGGCTGTCGACCTGCTGGGCGACCAGCGCGAAGATGGCGACGATCAGAGGCAGCGGGCTGCCGGCGGGGCTTTGTGCGAGTGCCAGCAGGACGGCCAGGGTACCCCAGATCAGCGGTCCGAAAAACGGGATCGCCTCGATGAAGAAGGCGATCGTTCCGACCAGCAGGGCCGCCTTCAGGCCCATCGCCCGCAGACCGAGCGTGACGACCACGCCGATGAATAGGCTGATGATCAGCTGACCGCGGACGTATTCGCTGAGGACCCGGTCCCAGCGACGCATCAAGTCGGCGGCCAGGTGCTGCTGTGCGGATGGAAGGAAGGAGCGGATCTCGCGCATCAGACGCGGGCCGTCGAGCAACATGTAAAAGGTCAGCAATGGTACCGCGATCAGCTCGAGCAGCTTGGGAAAGAACGTCAAGGATGCGCTGACGGCCGCGGCTGCGGCGTCGCCCAGGCCGCTGACGAAATCACGGGCTTCCTGGTCCAGTGACTCTTGAACGCTGGGTGGAAAGACGCCGGCACCGTAGATGGTGTTCCGCCAGTCCTGGAAGGTGGCGCTCAAGCGGTGGGCGATCTGCGGCTCCTGGCCACCTGTGCCAAACAGGACCCGACCCAGGCGGTTTGCCTCTCCTGCCAGCAACGGCGCCAGGACGAGGATTGCGACCACGAGCAGCCCGATGAAGGCGGCGACGGCGAGGAATACCGCCAGCACCCGAGGTGTGCGGCGGCCGCCCGGGCCGGGTTCGGTCATCGCATTGACGAGCGGGAGCAGCAGGTAGGTCAGGAAGATCGCCAACAAGAACGGCAGAATGATCTGCCGGGCGAGGAAGGTGATCAAAAGCAGCAGCAATAGCCCCCCGCCAACCCAGAATGCGCTGGGTAGGCGGCTTTTCAATCGCCGCGGCTCCCCGCCGCCCGTGCTCATAGGGCGATTGTAGGAAGGGTCGTTGAATTGCAGACCCATGAAGGCAGTGCTACGTTCAGCAACGTGAATAGTGCGGCGCGCTTGCATCGACTGCTGGTCATCCTGTCGATGGCGACGGCGCGGCCGGGGATCCGGGCGGTGGAGCTGGCGGAGACCCTGAAGGTGAGCACTCGAACGGTGTTCCGGGACCTCGCCGAGCTGCAGCGGCTCGGCTTCCCCGTCGCCTTCGGCAATGGCTATCCCGCCCAGCAAGAGCTCTTCCGTCGGCGTCGTCGCCAGGAGATGTCGCAGGTCATGGCTGACCTGGTCGATCAACAGCTCGACGTGGTTCGCCGCAAACTACCGCCCGAGGAGGCCGAGCGCGTGGTGGCGGAGGCGGTCCAGTACCTGCCCCTGGAGGCTGCTGAGGCGGTCACCCGGGCCCTGGCCAAGGCCGTCCGCCGCTGATCCTCCCCCTCCGGAGGAGGGCAGGGTGGGGGCTTACAATTGCCGCACGGTCGGCTAGCTCAGTTGGTTAGAGCGCTTGGTTCACATCCAAGAGGTCGAGGGTTCGAGTCCCCCGCCGACCAGATGCTCACCCAGCAGGCCGCCTCATACTCGGCGGTATGTGATATTGGGGACGTTTGGTAATCCGATAGTCAGGGTATAAAGTCCATACCCCCAAACCACGATTCCAGGGAGGGCTCAAGCATGGCACATGTCGAAAAGTCGATTGAAGTGCAAAGACCAGTCGACCAGGTCTATGCGCAGTGGACCCAATTCGAGGAATTCCCGGAGTTCATGGAAAACGTCGACGAGGTTCGCCAGCTCGATGACAAGCATCTGGAATGGAAGGCAAAGGTCGCGGGTATCGAGCGCCGCTGGAAGGCCGAGATCGTCGACCAGAAGCCCAACAAGGTGATCGCGTGGCGGTCTATCTCGGGCGACCAGAACGACGGTAAGGTTGAGTTTCAGCCGATCGATGGGCGCACGATGGTAAAGCTGGTTGTCGACTATGAGCCACCGGCCGGAATCGTCGGCGAGGCCGGCGACACGCTAATGCAGGCGACCCCTAAAAGCGTGGAGAACGACCTGAAGCGCTTCAAGGAGTTCATCGAAATGCCGGGCACGCCGACCGGCAAGTGGTCGGGCGAGATCGAGTCAGGCCACGTGAAGAAGTAGCGAAGCGTTCGGTTTCCCTCCGTGGGCGGCCGCCATCGGGCGGCCGCTCTTTTTTGCTCCCGGGCGGCGGGCCGTTCTTTGCTAAACTTACGAACGCTTTCCTGCTCCGCTGCCGCCTTCGGGCCATAACCGGAGCAAATCCCGTAGGAAAGGAGGTCACGATTGTCGGCGTACGAGTTGATGTATATCGTCAAGCCCGAGCTTGATGACCAAGCGGTCCAGCAGGAGATCGATAAGGTCGGCCAGCTGATCCAGACGAATGGGGGCCAGGTGAAAAAGGTCACCCCCTGGGGAAAGCGGCGGCTGGCCTACAGCGTCAAGGATCAGCGGGAAGGGCATTACGTCGTCCAGGAGTTCGACCTCGACCAGGCCAAAGTCCAGGAGGTCGAGCGCGTCTTGAGGATTTCGGACACCGTATTCCGTCATTTACTGGTTCGACAAGAAGAGGGCAAGAAATGAACCTGAACAAAGTGATGCTCATCGGCCGGCTTACCCGTGATCCCGAGATGCGCTACACGCCAAGCGGGTCGCCGGTGACGACCTTCTCCCTGGCGACCAATCGCTATGGGCAGGGCCCGGACGGCGAGAAGAAGGAATACACCGACTACCACAACGTCGTCGTCTGGAACATCGGCAAGCGCAACCTGGCTGAGATCGCCGGTCAATATCTGCACAAAGGCAGCCTGGTTTACATCGAGGGCCGGCTGCAGACCCGGTCGTGGGAAGGCCAGGATGGCCAGAAGCGCAAGACCACGGAGATCAATGCGACGGAGATTCAGTTCCTCGAGCCGCGGAGTCAATCCCAGCCGGCCGCTGCCACCGCCGAGCCCGCCGAGGCGGCAGTCGCCACGGGCACCGGCCGAGCCGAGGAACCATCGCGCGACGTTGACCCGGAAGACATTCCGTTCTGAGGAGCGATTGTTAGAGGCCCATGCCACCACCGACTGATAAGCGCGACCGCAAACCGCACAAGAAGGTCTGCAACTTTTGCGCGGAAAAGGTCCACCTGATCGATTACAAAGAGGTATCGCGGCTGCGCCGCTTCGTCAGCGAGCGCGGCAAGATTCTGCCGCGCCGCGTCACCGGGACATGCGCCCGTCACCAGCGTCGCCTCGCGGTCGCGCTCAAGCGTGCCCGGCACGTGGCGCTGCTGCCCTACACCGCCGACCAGCGCTAACTACAACAACGACCAGCGCTAACTCTGGACTTCTTTATTTCGCGCCGTATACTGCGAACTAGTTGCGTCTCCCGCGCCTCCCGGTCGTGCTCGCGGCCGGGGTCGTCTTGCTTACGTCCATGCCAACGGCTCGGGCAGCGGCTGCGGAGCCCTCGTTCGTCATGCCCTCCCCCTACGTGATCGCCATCGATCCCGGGCATGGCGGCAGCGCCACCAACGATCCGACTCAGCTCTGGGATCCTGGCGTCGTGGTTGGCAACGTGATGGAGAAGGACATCACGCTGGATCTGGCCTTTCGGCTCCGCGCGCTACTCGTAAAAGAGCGCGTCAAGGTGGTTCTGACCAGGACCGGTGATGAGTACGTCGAGATTTCCGAGCGCTGGAACCGCGTCCACGCTTCCGGCGCCCGCCTGTTCGTCAGCTTGCACGTCAACGCCTTCAACGGTGACCCGGCCATCAACGGGGCGACGATCTTTTATCCCAAGCCCGACAGTCTGTCTTTCGCCCAGGCGATCGACGCCGGCCTGGCCCAGACGCTCAAGCGGTACCAGATTGCGGACGACGGTGTGGCGGCCAAGCCGGAGCTCTGGGTGCGTTCGGACGTCCCGACCGCCACCGTCGAACCGGGTTATCTCAGCAATCCACGAGAAGCAGGCCTGATGAGCCAGGGTGACTTCCGTGATGCCATCGCGATGGGCGTCCTCCAGGGGATGCTGGCGGCGGACCCGCAAATCGAGCAGGTCAAACTGCAAATCATTCACGCCGAGGCGGCGGCGGCTGCCCAGCACCAGGCCGAGGTCGGCACCACCGCCGACGCCGCCCGTACGGCAACCGCTACCCGATGGGGCCTGATCCTTGGTGCGATCGTGGTGCTCTGGGTCGTGATGCGCATCGCCATCCGCCGGCAGGCTGGTGCGCCGCACCTGCCTCAATACCGGCGTCGCAGCTATCGCCGGCGCCGCGCCGTTTCGCGGCGATCCTGAATGCGTCATCGGCGGAGCCGGACGGTAAGCTAGGGCGCATGATTCATCCTCCCCAACTGCGAATTCCCGGCCCTACCCCTGTCCCGGACCGCGTGCAAAGGGCGATGGCCGCCCCCATGATCAACCACCGCGGCCCCGAGTTCAAAGCCCTGCTGCCGGAGCTTGAAGCCGGTCTGCGGTGGGCTTTTCAGACCGAGAACGACATGCTGATCTTTCCCGCCAGCGGAACTGGCGGCTTGGAGAGCGCCGTCGCCAACCTCGTCTCGCCCGGCGAGCGGGTGCTGGCGGTGACCATCGGCGCATTCGGCGATCGCTTCGCCGATCTCGCGGGTGCCTTCGGCGCCGATGTCGCCCGCTACACGCTGCCCTGGGGCGAGGCCGCCGATCCCGAGGACCTTGATGACCTGCTCAGCCGCGAGCCCGACATCGCGACGGTCTTGATCACCCACAACGAGACCTCCACCGGGGTCACCAATGGCCTTCAGGCCCTTGCCCAGGTCGTCAAGCGGCAACAGCGGCTGCTCGTGGTCGACGGGGTCAGCTCGATCGGGTCGATCGACCTCCCGGTCGATCGCTGGGGGGTTGACGTCGCCATCACCGCCTCGCAGAAGGGGTGGATGGTCCCGCCCGGCGTCACGATGGTGAGTGTCAGCCGCGCGGCCTGGGAGCGGCAGTCCACCGCCCGCTCGCCGCGGTTTTACTTCGACTGGACGCGCGCCCGAACGATGCAAGCCAAGGGGATGACCTTTACGACACCCGCGCTCAGCATCTTCTTCGGGCTGCGGGAAGCGCTGTCGATGATGCGTGAGGAAGGGTTGCCGGCTATCTTCCAGCGGCACCTGCGGGTGGCGGCAGCGTTTCGTGCGGCGGCGACGGCACTCGGCCTGCGCTTGCTCGCGGACCCTGAGATCGCGTCGCCGACCGTAACCGCCGTCTATCTTCCCCCGGCCCTTCAGGGCGACAAGTCGGAGGGGGTTTTCAAAACTTGGCGTGACCTCGGCCTTGTCCTGGGCGAGGGCCAGAGCCAGCTATCGGGCAAGATCTTCCGAATCGGCCATCTGGGCGCGGTCTATGAACCGGATGTGGTCGCGACCGTCGAGGCGCTCGAGCGAGGCCTCGAGGCCAACGGCCACCCCGTCACCCGGGGCGCGGCCCTGAGCGCCGCGCGGCGGGCGCTGGCGTCGTCTGAGCCCAGCCTCGTCGCCTGAGCTCGTGCCCCGCGTCCTCGTCGCCGACCCGATTGCGGAGGCGGGCATAAACCGGCTGCGGGAGCATGCGGATGTCGATGTCGAGCTGCGGCAAAGCCCTGCGGCGCTGGTTGAAAGGATCGAGAAGTACGACGCCCTTATCGTGCGGAGCGAGACGCGCGTCGACGCCAAAGTGATCATGGCGGGTACCCGCCTCAAAGTTATTGGCCGCGCCGGTGCGGGAGTCGACAACATCGACGTCGAGGCGGCCACCCGCGCGGGCGTGCTGGTCGTCAATGCGCCGTCGGGCAATACCATTGCCGCGGCGGAGCACACGATGGCGATGATGCTGGCGCTCGCCCGCCACATTCCCCAGGCCGACCAGGCGGTCAAGGGCGGTCGCTGGGAACGCTCGCGCTTCCTGGGCACGGAACTGCGTGAGAAGGTCCTCGGCATCGTCGGGCTGGGGAGCATTGGTCGGGAGGTCGCGCACCGCGCCCAGGCGTTTGGGATGCGAGTGATTGCGACCGATCCGGTGCTCTCGGAGGAGCGGGCCTCGCAGCTCAATGTCAGGTTGATGCCGTTTGACCAGTTGATGGCCGAAGCCGACCTTGTCTCGCTCCATGTGCCCCTTACGCGCGAGACGCATCACCTGATCGACTCGCGGGCTCTGGCAATGGCGAAGCCGGGCCTCCGGCTGATCAACGTCGCCCGCGGAGGGATCGTCGATGAAACAGCCCTGCGTTCCGCCTTGCGAGATGGACAGGTCGCCGGTGCCGCGCTGGATGTCTTCGAGCAGGAGCCCCCGGGCGAAAACCCGTTATTGTCGTTGCCGCAGGTGATCACGACGCCGCACCTGGGCGCCTCTACCGAGGAAGCGCAGATCAGCGTGGCGCTCGAGATCACGGACCAGGTGATCGCCGTGCTCGACGGTGGTCTGCCCCGATTCGCTCTAAACGCGCCGGTCGCGCTGCCCGAGGCGATGGCCTTCCTGCGGCCTTTCATCCCGGTGGCGGAGGGCATTGGTCGTTTCTTTGCCCAGGCTGGCCGCCAACCGGCGACGCGGTTGCAGGTCGATTACGTCGGCGAGATCGCGACCTACGACTGTTCGGTGCTCACCGCGGCGTTGCTCACGGCGTTCCTCAGCCGGTTCAGTGCCGAACGGGTGAACCCGGTCAACGCCCGGGCGGTGGCGGCTGCCCATGGCATCACCGTGGTCGAGCAGCGCGCCGCGCACCCTACCGAGTTCGCGAACCTGATCAGCCTGCAGGCAGCCGGCGAGCACGGCAGCACCCGGGTGGGCGGCACCCTGCTGCTCAATGAGCCGCACATCGTCCAGTTCAACGATTTCCGGATCGATCTGGTCCCGCAGGGCACCTTCCTGATGAGCTGGCATGCGGATCGTCCGGGCGTGATCGGCGCCATCGGGACGCTGCTCGGTCAGAGGAACATCAACATCGCCAGCATGCAGGTCGGGCGTGACCGTCCCCGCGGCGACGCGGTCATGATCCTGTCTGTCGATGACCCGGTCCCCGAATCGATCCAGGCGGAGATTCGCCGGATCCCTGGGATGGCGGACGTGCTGACCGTCACGCTCTAAGCCCGTCGGTGGCGACGGTCCGGCCGTTCCAGGGCATTCGATATGACCCGCAAAAGGTTGACCTGGCGCGCGTGGTCGCGCCGCCCTACGATGTGATCTCGCCGCGGGACCAGGTGCGCTACTACCAGCAGGATCCGCACAACGTCGTCCGCCTCATCGCGGGTGAAGTGCGGATCTCGGACAATCCGGAGGACAACAAATACACCCGGGCCGCCGGCTTTTTCACCGAGTGGTTGCGCAAGGGGGTGCTGCGTCGCGAGCCGGGCCCCTGCCTCTACATCTACCGTCACCAGTTTGTCGATCCAGGCACAGGCCTGACGCATTCCCGGCGCGGCATCCTGGGCGTCGTCGAACTCGAACCCTTTGGCGACGGCGTGCTGCCGCATGAGCGGACTCATGCGCGCGCCAAAGCAGATCGCCTCTCACTGACCCGGGCGGTGGAGGCCAACCTCAGTCCGGTCTTTGCCCTATACGAAGATCCCCGGTCGGCGGTCGGTCCGATCGTGGTCGCGGCGATGGCGCGGACGCCGGAGCTGTCTATCACTGGTGTGGATGGCGACCAGCACACGGTCTGGTCCCTGAGCGGAGCCCAGCCTGTAAAGGAACTGGCCGCGGTTTTCAGTGCCTCGCGTCTGTACATCGCCGATGGCCATCATCGTTACGAGACGGCCCTGAACTTCCGAGACAAGCAACGGCATGAGCATCCGGAGGCGCCACCAGATGCCGCCTTCAACTATGTGTTGATGCTGCTGGTCGATGTCCAGGATCCGGGCCTGATCATCCTGCCCACCCATCGTGTTCTCCACGATCTGGAAGGATTCGACGCGCCGGCGTTCATGCGACGACTCGCCGCCCATCACCATGTGCTTCCTCGGGCGGATCGAGCGGCCCTCCTGGCCGCGATGAACGAGCCGACGCCCGGCCACCGGATCGGCCTGGCTTTCGCGCAGACTTCTCCCTCCACCCTTGTGGGGGAGGGCCGGGGTGGGGGCCTGCCCACCTTTGCTACCGTCGACATCAAGCGCAGGCCGACACGCGACCCGGTTTCCCAACTCGACGTGGCGGTGCTTCATCGGGAGATCCTGGAAGGCGAGCTTGGTCTGCAGGAGCTCCTGCTCGAACAGGAGCGGTACGTCAGCTATGCGCGCGAGGTCGACGCCGTCCTTGACCGGGCGGCGGCCGGTGAGGCACAGGCCGCCTTCCTTGTCCGGCCCCCGGCTGTATCGGACGTGGTCGCCGTGGCCAGGGCCGGCCAGGTGATGCCGCAGAAATCCACGTACTTCTATCCGAAGCCGGCGTCCGGGATTGTCTTCAACCCCCTGGACGCCGCCATCCGAATCGCGCCAACCTGATCGCTCTCGCTCCCCTCTGGGGAGGGTCGGCCCTGCATCCCCGTCCCCATTGGGGGGAGGGGTCGGGGTGGGGGTGAGTCAATTGGTCCGTTGCTTTGTTTCATTTTCGTGAGCCGATTCGGCTTGCCCGCGCGGGAGGGCTTCGCTACTATGCTGAACTGATGAGCGGCAAGCGCGTCGTGATCTACATGCCGGACGCCCTTGTCGATGCCTTGAACCGGGCAACCGCCATGTCGCCACAGAGCCGGAGCGAGATGATCTGCGCGGCGGTGCAGCGATTCCTGACGGACGGTGCGACTCAGGCAATCGAGGCCGCCAGTCCCGACGACGCCTTCTTCGACCGGGTCGCGGAGATGATGCAGAGTGGACTGCTGCAGCCGGGCGACTTCACCGACTCAGCGACCGATGAGCCGAGGCCGAAAAGCAAGCTCTGGATCAACTGACCGCGCCTCGAGCTCAGCGTTTTCTTGGAGTCGAATTCCGGGTATAAGTTAGATCGGAATGCCTGTCTACGGATATCGGTGCAGCCGCGGCCACCATTTCGAGGTACAGCAGCGGATCACAGAGGCGCCGCTGAGCCAGTGTCCCGAGTGTGGGGCGCCGGTGACTCGCGTCTTCTACCCGGTTGGCATCATCTTCAAGGGCGGCGGTTTCTACAAGACGGACTCGCGGGGAGCAAGCAGCGATGGCGGCGTCACCCCCGCGGAGCCCAGCAAAACCGAGACGAAAACCGAAACCAAAACCGAGACGAAAACCGAGAGCAAGACACCGGCTAAAAAAGAAGAAAAGACGAGCCCGAAGGAAGGAGCGGCATGACGACGAAAAACATCGTCCAGGTCACCGATCAGAATTTCGAGACCACCGTCTCGACCTCTTCGCAGCTCGTCCTCGTGGATTTCTGGGCGACCTGGTGTGCCCCGTGCAAGATGCTGAGGCCGGTGATCGAAGAACTGGCGACCGAGTACGACGGCCGGATGGTGGTCGGCGAACTCGACGTGGACGCGAATCCGATCACGGCTTCCAAGTTCACCGTGCTCAGTATTCCCTCCGTCATCCTCTTCCGTGCGGGCAAGCCCGCGGAGCGGATCGTCGGCTACAAGCCGAAGGCCTACCTCCGACAGAAGATCGACGGCGTCATTTAACCTTCACCCCGCACGGGGGTGCATGGGCTCAGGTGGGCTCCACGGTCTTCAAAACCGCTGGTCGGCATCCTTGGCGATGTCGACGGACGGATCGTTCCCGTCGCGCCCCCGCCAGTTTCTGAATTCGGCCAGCGGTCTTAAACACCGCCAGGCTTCTTATCGACCAGGCAGCGATCGCGGCAGCCCGAACGATGGGAGCACGCTGTTCTCGAAGCGGGTCATGGCGCTGATCCGGCTGCCGGAGAGGGTCAGGACGTATAGGCCGACCCCGTGGCTGATGCCGGTAGGGGCGCGCAGGTATACGCCGAAAGCCGGCTGGCCGTTTGCGCGCGTCGGCACGAGGTCGAACCTTCGGCCCGAGTCGAAGAGGCTGGCGCAGAAGCGGACAACGAGGTCTCGGCCCTCGTACTCGAACGGCATCGGTGGCATCGCGATGAAGACGTCGTCGGTTAGAAGGGCCACCAGCGCGTCGAGATCGGCGGATTCCCATGCGAGTACGAACTTTTCAACGATCGCATCCTCTGCGGGCGAGTTGGACGCGGGAGGCGGCTCGCGGTCGCCGGTTGTTGAGAAGCGGTTCTGCAGGGTGGCACGGGCCCGTTTAAGGGCACTGTTGACCGAGTCGACACTCGAGTCGAGCATGTCGGCTACCTCCTCTGCGTGGAATCCGATGACGTCGCGCAAGATCAGGACAGCGAGCTGGCGAGGCGGTAGGACCTGAAGAGCGGTCACGAACGCCAGAGAGATGGATTCGATCTGCTCGTAGTGGGCCTCGGGGCCGAGCGGAGCGTCGATCGCACCCTCGAGGAGGACGTCGGGATACGGCTCGAGCCATACGACTTCGCCGAGTCGGGTCGGCTCGGGTGGTTCAACATTGGGCACGTTCCACTCCTGGGCAGGGCGTCGGCTGGCTGAGCGGCGCACATTGAGACAGCGGTTAGTGGCGATTCGGTAGAGCCAGGTGCGGAGCGCGGCGCGTCCCTCGAACCCTGCGAGGCCTCGCCAAGCGGTCAGCAGCGTGTCCTGAAGCGCGTCCTCGGCATCTTGGAGGGACCCGAGCATGCGGTAGCAGTGCACCTGTAGCTCCCGGCGGTGCGGCTCGGTCAACTCTCGAAACGCATCTTCGTCCCCGGCCCGCGCCCGTGACAACAGGTCAGCTCGTTCCACGCTGGCTTCACCTTCCTGCTCGTACCTTGCCACACCTTACAGACACCGACCGAGGGGCGAACTGGGCGGTTGGTCGGCGCCCGTTTTCCCGATGTGGCGGTGTCTACATCGGTGGTAGCTGACAGGAACCAACGAGAGGAGACCCGAATGGGAAAGATCGTCATGAGCGACAACGTCTCGCTCGATGGAGTCGTCCAGGACCCGGCTGGTGACGAGGGCTTCAGGGTCGGCGGCTGGGTCGGCGTGATCGCGGGCCGCCCAGAGCTGGCCAAGTTCACGCTCGACGAGGCGCTGGGCACCGAGGCTCTGCTGCTGGGTCGGCGGAGCTACGAGTGGCTCGCCGCGCGGTGGCCATCCCGCAGTGGCGAGTTGGCGGACAGATTGAACAGCCTGCCCAAGTACGTCGTGTCGTCCACCCTCTCGCAAGAGGCCGCGACTTGGGGACCGACCACGGTCCTGCGCGGCGAGGTGGTGAACGAAGTCTCGAAGCTGAAGCAGGAGCTAAACGGGGAAATCCAAGTCCCCGCCAGCTTCCAGCTGACGCGCACCCTGGTAGAGCACGACCTCGTCGACGAGCTGCGGCTGAAGATCTTCCCGGTCGTGCTCGGGGCCGGCGCGCGACTCTTCGGTGAGACAAGCGAAAAGAAGTCCCTGCGACTCCTCCATACCCAGACACTCGGTGACGGCGTCGCCTACGTCTCGTACGAGGTCGTCCGAGACGACGCCTAAGCGAGAGCTGGGTCGACCGTCGGCCCCCGCGCACTCCGGTGCGAACGAAGACGAAAACAAGAGGAGAGACGAGAGGAGATCACAGTGACCACGGTCCAAGGCCGGTACCCTGGAACGAGCTGTGGTACCTGGCCATTGAAACGCGGTCGCAGCTCGATAGGCTGCCCCTTGACGCGAAAGTCAGAACCGGCTAGGGCAACCCTGGCGAGGTGGGCGGGGAGTGACGGCACAACTGACGGCATAGCCGTCAGCCGTCGGTGGACGACGATGGACGTTTGGTCTATCGCGTCCCCGGGCCAAAATTCACCGCGGATTCAGGTGGCGGCCAGTGGACCCCGTGGACGTTGCATTGACCACCTTCAAGACCGCTGGTCGGCATCCTTGCGATGTCGACGGACGGATCGTTTCCGTCGCGCCCCCGCCATTTCGAATTGGGCAAGCGGTGTCCTAATCGGCCGTCGCTACTGACGGAGGTGGTGATTGCGAGCGTACAGCCGGACCGTCAAAGTGCGGGTGGTTGACCCCGCGACGCTGAGCGTCACGCTTCAAACTAACACCTCGAATCGACTTGCTACCGGTTCGGGCCGTTGTTCAGTCCCAGCGCAACAGGAGTACGACGCCAGATAGTGAAACAGCCGCACATTAAGTTGTCGAGAAATGATCGAAGACAGTTCTTCACGCTCCGGCTCGGGGGCGGGCACCCAGAGTCTCTGCGGCAGAACCGCATTAGCGAGATTCGGAAAAGAATCCGTATCGATACGGACGCGATTCTCGAGCTGCTGGCCCATGCTCACTACAGGAGGTATGTCGGCTTGGGGCGATCTCAGCCATCGGCTACTGGAGGGCTGGCTGAAGCGGGCCGAACGCTGGAGATGGCTGACGTTAGGGTGCTCGTCGCTGAGGACCACGATGTGGTTCGTGAGGGAATTCGGCTGGTGTTAGAGACCGAACCAGACATTCGCGTCGTCGCAGAGGCGCGCGATGTACCGAACGCTGTGGCCGGCACGATGCGCGCGCAACCCGATGTGGTGGTAATGGACGTGCGGCTGGCGAATGGAAGCGGGATTGAAGCCACCCGCGAAATTCATTCGCGGTCCCCCAACAGCCGCGTGCTGATGCTGACGTCCTACGCGGACGACGAGGCGCTCTTTGCCTCGATCATGGCCGGAGCATCCGGCTATATGTTGAAGACGGCGACCCCCATGGAGTTGATCCATGCGGTGCGCCGGGTTGCACAGGGAGAGAGCCCGCTTGCTCCGGCAGTGACCCAACGAGTCCTTGCTCGGGTTCGCCAAAGCCCCTTGTTCGCCCGGGACGAGAAACTCGCCCGCCTAACGCCGCGCGAAGACGAGGTGCTCAAGCTGCTTGCCACCGGCAAGACCAATGCGCAGATCGCACGCGAGATCCACATATCGGAGAAGACGGTCAAGAATCATGTCTCAACGGTCCTGGGCAAACTCGAAGTCGCCAGGCGGACCGAGGCCGCGGCCTATTTCGCTATGCACAGCAACCCGTTCGGGTAGTTCACGTTGGCCTGCGTTCAAGGGTCGCTGGATGCCGCGCGTCTCAGGATGAGCTCGACTCTCGACGTTATGCCCAACTTCGCATAGCCCCGACCTACGTGCGTTTCAACGGTGCGTCGGCCAATATGAAGGTGCCTGGCAATTTCCCTGGCGGACCGTCCCTCGGCCACAAGCTCCGCCACCTGGCGTTCTCGTTTTGTCAACCGTTGCAGCTGGTTGTCCAGCGCGTCGAGCTCGGCCCCGGATATCGCGACCCGTGCTGCCCCCTGACTCCCATACTTTGCTTGCCGACTGGCCACAGAGAGTATTCGCAGAACCACAATGACAAAGATCAGGCTTGCTGCTCCCGCAAGGACTGATCCGACAGTGCTTCGCTGGACAAGCAGCCCAGTGATCTGTAACCCAAGGGCACTCGCGAGGGCACCGGCAGCCCACTTACTCGGAAGCACGGCGGCGGCCGTGGCCGCCGGCACGATGTACAAGATCGCGAAATAGTCCGACCGTGGGGTGGAAATGTCCACCGCAAAGATAGCCGCCAGCGAGACCAGGCAGCCGATCAAGACGCGCGCCGGAGAGACGTATAAAACGCCAAACCATCGGCGCATGTCAATGGACAACAGAGCCGCCACGCTACCTAGGACCCCCTTGACATCAGAGTATACGACCTGCTCCGCGTTTAGCAAGACGCTTCTCGCCTTCGTGCAGCAGCGAGCTCAGCCAATAGTCCAACGTCGAGGCCGCATCCGGCCGACCAGCATCAGCGGGGTCGCGATTACGAGCGCGGCACTGCAACCTCATCCACGGCGAGGGCGGAAACAGCGCTTGGCGCCGCGCTCACCGCCGAGATGATGATGACGATGCCGACAGCTATCGAGGCCAGGGCATGGCTCGCGGTCGAGCACCTGAGGTTCGAAGCGCGAACAGCGCCACCGCGGCAAGCAGCACATCGGCTAAGACCTTTCCGACACAGAGTTCCCGATGGCTGCGACCGCGGATCAGCGAGATGAGGATCAGCGACAGGAGCAGGCCATGCTCGTCCCGCGGACGCAGGCGCCTCCTTGTGAAGGCGGCCAATCCTCAGGCCGCCGAGCGCTCGGCAGTGACCAGCTTCGACGGCAGCAACAGGCCTGCCGAGATGCCAATGAGGCCGGCGACCGCCAGCGCCAGGATGGCCAGCGCGTAGGTCCGATCTCCCTGAGCCAGGTCGGAAACGAGGATCGTCCCCGCGATTGCCGTGCCCAGGGACGAGCCCAGGTTCGACACACTTCGCGATAGGCCGGAGATCTCTCCCTGCAACGCTTCCGGGAAGCTCGACTGGACCACGTTGACGGAGGGTGTCAGCATTGCCCCTTCCCCGAGGCCGATGAAGAGGAGTCCTGGAATGAAAGCCAGCACGCTCGACCACGCGGCAACGAACGCGAGCAGCATGACGATTCCCGTTAATGTGATGCCAAAGCCGGTGATCACGAGCGTCCGTTGCGAGTATCGGTTCGCCCAGCGTTCCGCGAGAGCCGACGAGACGAGGATGCCGAGGGTCGCGGCGGTGAAAACCAACCCGGTCTGGATCGCGTTGTACCCGCGGACGACCTGCAGATAGACCGAAACCGTAAAAGAGGTCCCCAGTAGCATCAGCCATTGGACGTTTTGGGTCACGAGCCCGAGATTCGACGTTCGGTTCTGAAACAGCCGTGAAGAAAGTAACGGTTCCTTGCCATTCCGCTCCAGTGACCGAACGTGAAGAGCGAGCCAGCCGAACAGGGCCCCACCCACGGCCAGCAACCCAAGCATGAGTAGGAGACTGTTCTGTGCCTGCAGGATGCCGACCACGACAAAGGTCATCGCCACGGCTGAGAAGATGGCTCCGCTGACATCGAACGGCCGCGTGCGGTCGGCGGGAATCGGGTCGACGATCCGCCTGGCCAGATAAAGAATGGCGGCGACAACGACGGCTTGTAGGACGAATGAGGCCCGCCAGCTCACGGCGGTGGTGATCAGCCCTCCGAGCAGGGGCCCAGCCGCCGCGCCAATTCCTCCAAGGCCGCTGATCACGCCGAAGGCGCGCGCCCTCGACTTGATGTCGGGATACAGGATCGTCGTCAGGATGTAGACCGGCGGAATCAACAGCGCCGAGCCGACCCCTTCAAACGCCGAGTAGCCGAGGATCAAAAGCGGGAGCCCCTGGGCGAGAGCCGCCAGGAGGGCACCAGCACCGTAGACCGCCAACCCAACCTGGAAGCATCGTTTTCGGCCAAAAAGGTCGGTCAGCTTGCTGCCCGGGATCATCAGCGCGGCCATGGTCAGGAGAAACAGCGTGATTGCCGTTTGCACCCCCTGGACGTTCGTCCCCAGGTCCTTGCTGATGCTGTTGATGGCGACGTTCATGTTGGAGCCGGCGAAGCTGCAAATGAACTGGGCGAGGGCAAGGGGGATCAGCATCCGCCGCAGCGATTGAACTGTCTGAGTTACAGGTTGTCCAGCTGAAGTGATCTCGATTTGGCGCCTCCTGCCGTGGTCAGTTTCATGGCTCAGAGATAAGCGCTCGGCCGGGGGGGAAGGAACCGGCCGAGCAAAAGTGGAATACAGCGTTGACTACCGTCACGATGGCACCGTCTGGGCCAGCCGAGAAGTGCCGAAAGAACTGGATTTCGAGAATCGAAGTGGGATATTCGGCATGGGAGGTCCCAAGGACGGTCCGGCCTGCCAGGGACTTCGGCGGACTATCTGTCAGACTGCCGGCTGACCGCTCATCCCGGGTAAGCTCTTGCCGGCCGACGCGGACAGCCGCTCGACACCGATACCCGTGAAACCAAAGAGCAGGGCGATCAGTGGGTTGGCGATGTTGAAGATGGCGTATGGCAAGTACTCAATGGTCGGGACGCCGAGCACCCCGCTCATGTAGGCGCCGCAGCTGTTCCAGGGAATCAGCGGCGACGTAACGGTGCCTGAATCTTCGACCGTGCGCGACAGCATCCGTGGCGCCAGTCCGGCCCTGGCAAATGCGTCCCGGTAGGCACGACTGGGCAGAACATCCGCGACGTACTGGTCGCCCGCCACCACGTTCAGCCCGAAGCAGGTCACGACCACCGTGGCGATCAGGCTTCCTGCCGAGCGCGCCCGCCCGACCAGCGGCCTGATCAATCGGTCCAGAAATCCGGCGTGCTCCATGACGGCAGCAAAGCTCAAGGCACCGAAGATCAGCCAGACGGTCGTCAGCATGCTGACCATTCCCCCGCGGGAGAAGAGCGCATTGATGGTCTCATTGCTGCTCTTGAGCACGAAGCCCTGACCCATCGCTCGGTAGGCCGCTTCGATCCCGGTCAGCAAAGCGTTCTGATCGGGCCTGCCGATAAACGACTGCACAACGGCGGGCTGGGTGAATGGCGCAAAGGCGCAGGAGAGAACGGCGGTGCCGAAGATCGCGATAAAGGGTGGCACCCGCAGGAGGGAGAGCACGACCAGCAGCAACAGGGGCAGCAGGCAAATCGGCGAGATATTGAAGACACCGGCGAGCGCGTCCTCGGCGGCTTTTGTGCTCGCTCCGGCCGAGGTGTTCGCGCTCAGGCCCATGATGAGGAAGAACGCCAGCGCAACCAGGAAAGCGGGAACCACGGTTCTCGCCATGCCTCGAATGTGCTGGTCGACGGTAACCCCACCGACGATCGACGGCACCAGGATCGTCGTCTCCGAAAGTGGCGACATCTTGTCGCCCAGATAGCCACCCGAGATCACGGCGCCGGCGGCAGCCGCCGGGGACACGTGAAGCACCGGTGCCATCCCCACGAAAGCCACCCCCAGCGTCCCCGCCGTTGTCCAGGAGCTGCCGGTGACGGCGCCGACCACCGCGCAGATGATGGCCACGGCCACGTAGAAGATCGCCGGATTCAAGAGCCGCAGGCCATAGCTGACCACCGTCGGGATTGTCCCCGACAGGTTCCAGGCTCCGATCAGGGCCCCGACGGCCAGCAGGATGAACACCGCGCCGAGCGCAGATGTCACCCCTCCGATCACGGCGTCCCGGACGGAGGCGTCGGTGTATCCGTTCTTGAACGCCACCAGGCCGGCGAAAACGGCACTGACCATCAGCGCGATCTGCAGCGGACCATTGGCGGCCTCGGTGCCGAAGATCACGATCGTCAGCCCGATCAGGAGGATCAGGACCACCACCGGCACCACCGCGTCCAGGAGACTCGGGGCGCGGGTTGTCCTCATGTCGCCTGGAGCGATGGCTGCGGCGAGACCGGAGTGGTGCTTGGCGTTGATTCCGGCACGGTCCGGATCTTCAGCGCCTTCTTGACCTCAGACAGCACGATGATGGAAAGCGCAACCAGCAGGCAAACGCCCCACTGCCCCAGCGTCAGGCTCTTGGTGTCGAGCAAGTTCTGCAGGGGGCCGAACTGCGGGGTAAGGATGATCGTAAGGATCGACAGCCCGCTCCACTTGAGGAGCTGCGGGTTGCGGAGGATCTCACCGCTGAAGAGAGAACGGTCTTCATCCGCGGTCTCCAGTGAGAAGAAGAGGTTGAACAGCGCGAAGGTGGTGAGCCCGAGGGTGTGGGCCAGGTTTGCATCTTTCGAGTTCGAGGCAATCACGGCCAGGGTGCCGACCGTCATCAGAAGACCGTTGACGACCAGCCAGATATACATCCGGGTGCCGAGGACCGGCTGGTCCTTGGGACGGGGGCGTAACGCCATCAAGCCTTCGCGCGGCTTCCCAAGGCCAAGCCCCAGGTTCTGAAAGAGTCCGACGCTGAAGTTGAGCCAGAGCGTCTGCAATGGAAGAAAGGGGATGCCTCCGAGAATGTTGAAGATGGCGGCGCCCAGGAAGATCCCGACGAATCCGAACAGGGTTCCTATCTGGAACCGGATGTAGCGCATCAGGTTGTCGTAGAGACTGCGGCCTTCCTCGACGGCCTTGACGATGGTGGCGAAGTTATCGTCGGTAAGGATCATGACCGCGGCTTCCTTGGCGACCTCGGTTCCAGTGATGCCCATCGCCACCCCGATGTCAGCATCTTTCAACGCCGGAGCGTCGTTGACGCCGTCGCCGGTCATCGCGACTACGTCACCATGATGTCGCAGCACCTCGACCAGCTTGACCTTATGCTCGGGGGTCACCCGCGCAATCACGCCAACGTCGTCGATGCGGGCTTCCGCGTCGGCCTCGCTCAGCCCGCCGAATTCCTGCCCGGTCATCACCTGGCCGCGAATGCCAAGCTCGCGTGCGATCGCCTCGGCGGTGACCGCGTGGTCTCCCGTGATCATGCGCACCTTCATCCCTGCACCGGTCGCCTTCGCGATCGAGGCTTTGGCCTCGGCCCGTGGCGGATCCACGATGCCGACCAGGGCCAGCAGCGTCAGGTTGCCGACGAGCGCGAGTAGGTCTCCCCGGGGATTGAAGCCGGCCGGATCGATATCGCGCATCGCCGTCGCCATGACTCGGAGACCCTGCGCTCCGAGCCGCCGGTTCTCTTCGAGGTAGCGGTCGCGGACACCGGCAATGGGTACCGCGGCACCGTCGGCGTTGTAGACGGAGGCGGCGCGCGCTAGCAGCTGGTCGGGCGCGCCTTTGACGTAGCAACGGATCACCGGGCGCCCGTCAGGCGCCTTCAACTGGTGGAAGGTCGCCATCAGCTTGTAAGCGGCGTCGAACGGCACCTCCGCTACCCGCGGGTATTCCTGACGGGTCAGATCGGGATCGACGCCGCCCTTGGCGGCGAGCACGACGAGCGCCCCTTCCGTCGGATCACCGACGAGCTCGCCGTTGCGAACCGTGGCGTCGGCGGTGAGCGCCATGGGCAGCAGGAACGTGTCCAGCGGCACATCGGTCTGCCCGCCGACTCGCGTGATCGTCCCCTGGGTCGAATATCCCTCTCCCGAAACGGCATAACGCCGGCCCACGACGGACATCTGGACGGCGGTCATCTGGTTCAGGGTGAGGGTTCCGGTCTTGTCGGAGTTGATCGCCGAGGTCGATCCCAGCGTCTCCACCGAGCGCAATCGTTTGACGATCGCCCCGGCTTTGGCCAGTTGCGTCGTGCCGATGGTCAGGACCGTAGTCACGACCGCCGGAAGCGCGGTCGGGATCGCTGACACGGAAAAGGCGACCGCCGCAAGAAAGAGGGTCTGGAAAGGCGCGCCCCGAAGCAGCCCGAGCGTGATCGAGGCTACTAGCGCAAAGCCGGCGATGATGAGGATCTGCCCGGTCAGCCGATCGAGCTGGACGGTGAGTGGCGTCTTCTCCGTCTTGGTGGTTTGCAGCATCCTCGAGATGTGCCCGACCTCGGTGGCCATCCCGGTCGAGGTCACCACGATGGTTCCGGCACCACGGGTCACGTTCGTATTCATGAAGGCCATGTCGAGCCGGTCACCCAGTCCGCTGTCCTCTGACACGGTGTCGACCTGCTTGGGGACCGGAAGGCTCTCGCCGGTGAGTGCCGATTCGTCGATCTCGAGCGTGGCTGCCCGAATGATCCTGCCATCGGCGGGCACGATGTCGCCCGCCTCAATGTTGACGACGTCACCCGGAACCAGCTGATCCATGGGCAGCTCGCTGAGCTGCGCGTCGCGCCAGACCTTGGTCTTAACCACCATCATCTTTTGCAGCGCGGCGACGCTGGCGGCGGCTTTCCCCTCCTGGTTCAGCCCGAGGAACGCATTGAACAGGGTGAGGATGATCAGGAGGATGCCGGTCAGCAGCTGATTGGGGATGAACAAGCAGATGATGCCCGCCACCAGGAGGACGATTTGCATCGGGTCTCCGTACTGGCGCAGGAATGCCTGCCAGCGCGGCTCCTTCTTTTCCTCGGCAAACTTATTGAGGCCGAAGCTCTCGCGTCGCTTCGCCGCCTCTTCGGTGCTCAGGCCGCGATTGGGATCGACGTGCTGCGCCTGGAGCGCGTCCCCCGCGCTCACGGCGTAGAGCGGCGGTTGCTCCGGGGCGGTCGGCTTTGCCGTTGCTTCTGCGATGGCCATGATCAGCGACCTCCAGCCTTTTTCTTGCCGTTCTTCGTTTTCCCCTGGCGCTTGCCCCCTCGACTCTCCGCTTCGAGCTCACGACGCGCCGTCTCGAGTGACGCCTTCGTCTCCGAGCTGGCCGTCGGATAGTCCGGATCGATGTCCAGGAGCGCATTGCCGATGGCCGCCGCCGCTACCAGCCGCGAGAACCACTTGTTGTCCGCCGGAACCACATACCATGGCGCCCACTTGGTGCTGGTATTGCTGAGCACGTCCGAAAATGCCGCCTGGTAGGCATCCCAGAACGCTCGCTCGCGAACATCCGAGGCGGTGAACTTCCAGTTCTTCGATGGCTGGTCGATGCGCGAAACGAACCGCTCCCGCTGCGCCTCCCTGGAGAGATTGAGGAACAGCTTGACGATGCGGACACCGTTGTCAGAAAGGTAGCGCTCGTAGTTGTTGATCTCGCGGAACCGTCGCTGCCAGATCCCATCACGCGCACCTTCCTGCCCAGCCGCTCCATCAGGGAGCTTCTGCGTCTCGAGCAGTTGCGGATGGACGCGGACCACCAGCACCTCTTCGTAGTACGACCGGTTGAAAATGCCGATGCGCCCGCGAGCCGGAATCTTTGCCTGGTAGCGCCACAGGTAGTCGTGGGCCAGCTCATCGGCGGACGGGACTTTGAACCCGCTGACGTCGACGCCTTGCGGGTTCACGCCGCTCATCACGTGGCGGATGGTGCCGTCCTTTCCGGCGGCGTCCATCGCCTGCAAGATGACGAGTACGCCATGGGTGCTCTGCGCCGCCAGCCGCGCCTGGTAATCGGCGAGCAGCGTGATCCCGGCCTGGAGGATTTGCTGGGCCCCCGCCCCATCCTCGCGGTTGTAACCTCCCGTCGAGGCGGGATCGAAGTCGTTCGGGAGCCGGACTTTCGCGCCAGGGGGCACCAGGAACGGCTTGACAAATTTCCTGATCCGCTTCGGGCTCAGGTCGGGCTTCGATTTGACTTTGATCGGCATCTCAGGCCACCGGCGCCAGCGTGGGTTGCGAGACGGCAATCTGGTCTTCGACCCGAGTGACGATCTCGCTGATCCCCGAATCCCGATCCAACCGATCGTTGAGCGTGATCGCCGCATTGATCAACGCCAGGTGCGTGAATGCCTGGGGGAAATTGCCGAGCTGCTCCCCGGTCAGGCCGATCTCCTCGGCGAACAACCCGACATGGTTGGCGTAGGTCAGCATCTTCTCGAACGTGAGGCGCGCTTCCTCCAGGTAGCCCGAGCGCGCAAGGGCGTCGACGTACCAGAAGGTGCACAGTGAGAACGTCCCCTCCGAGCCCGCCAGCCCATCGGGCGAAGCGCTCGGGTTGTAGCGGTAGACCAGGCTGTCGGAGACCAGCTCACGCCTCATGCCTCGCAGGGTTTCGATCCAGCGCGCGTCCGAGGGAACGACGAAATTCACCCGCGCCATGTGCAGCAGCGACGCATCGAGCACGTCGCTGCCGTAGTACTGCGAGTAGGCACGCACGCGTGGATTCCAGCCTTTGTCGCTGATTTGCTGATAGATCGCGTCGCGAGCCCTGGCCAGCCGATTGACGTCCGCGGGCTTGCCGTCCGCGTTCGCCATCCGGATCGCGCGGTCGAGCGCAACCCACGACATCAAGCGCCCGTAGACGAAGGGCCGGCGCCCGCCACGGGTCTCCCAGATGCCCTCTTCGGGCTGGTCCCAGTGCTCGACCAGCCAGTCGAAGACCCGCAGCAACGCGCGCCATCCCTCGTAGCCCGCTTTCAGCTCATTCCGCTGCGCGATGTACAGGGCATCGACCATCTCGCCGTAGATGTCGAGCTGCAGTTGGTCACCGGCACCGTTACCGATCCGGACCGGGCGCGAGCCGCGATACCCTTCGAGGTGAGGAAGCGATTCTTCCGCCAGATCGGAGGAACCGTCGATCCGGTACATGATCTTCAGAGGCCCGGATGGCCCATCGCTGCCTTCGCTCAAGCGCCGGTAGAGCCAGACCATGAAGGCTGCCCCCTCGTCGACGAACCCGAGGTTGAGCAGGGCTTCGACCGAGAACGCGGCGTCCCGTATCCAGGTGAACCGGTAATCCCAGTTCCGCTCTCCGCCGACTTGTTCGGGCAAGGCCGCGGTGGGCGCGGCAACTAACCCGCCGGTCGGCGCATAGGTCATCAACTTGAGGGTGATGGCGGAGCGGGTGACCATCTCTCGCCAGCGACCGCTGTAGGTCGAGCGCTTTACCCAGGAGTGCCAGAAGTCGGTGGACTCCTGGAGCAATTGCTCCATCTCACCGAGTCCCGGCCGGTGCAACTCCTGGGACGGCGCCCAGTCGAGCATGACGAATGCGCCTTGCCCGGCTCTCAGGGTCTGCTCGCCGCGGATGTCGTTGCCGGCCGTGGTCAGTGGAAAGTCGCTCACCAGGGCCAGTTGCTGGTCACGGCTGCGAAAGAGGGCTTCCGAATCTCTCAGCTGCAGATCGTGGTCCCGGCGCGCGTAGTCGAAGCGCGGCTCGCATTCCAGCAAGAATCGGAGCTGCCCGCGCACCACCCGGACCATCCGAGCGATGCGATGGCGCGGCGTCGGGGTGTTGCGCTGGACCAATGGCATGAAATCGATGACCTCACCGACACCATCAGGCGTCATGAAGCGAGTCACGAGGTTGGCCGAGTCGGGCAGGTAGATCTGCCTGGTCTCGTAAGCGGTTCCGATTGGAGCGATTCGGCAACGGCCTCCCTTGTCAGCGTCGAGAAGCGCGGCGAAAACGCTGGGAGAATCGAAGCGAGGGGCGCAGAACCAGTCGATCGTTCCGTCCCTGGCGACCAGGGCAGCGGTTTGAAAGTCGCCGATGAGTCCGTGGTCGGCAATCTCCGGGTACTTTGTGCTCACCATGCGGCTCAGCCTCCTACACGATTGGCGCACCGACGAGTGTCGAAGGGCCTATGTTCGTCACGCACAGCCGGCCTTGGCCTGGGCCTCCTCGATGAATGCGATCAGGTCATCGTTGGGAAGGCCGGTGGCTCGTTCGTGCGCGCCGCTGGCCCGTTTGGCCGTGGTGAGCAGCTGCTCCAGGGCCTGGCAGTCCTTGGTGGCAACTGCATCGGCGATCCGCGCGCGCAGTGACGGGTCGTACGTTGCCCAGCGAACCGCCAGCGCGTTGGCGCAACTGACAAGCGCCAACGAGGCGACGACGGCGAGGGCGCCGGCTCGAATGCTGGTCACCACCTTACGTGCCTCCGAGGGCGGGGACAGCAACGCCAAGCAAGACGAAGAGGACGGTAAGCACCAGCAAAATCCCCAGCAGCGGGCCAACGAAGCGCAGGTATCGGTCGTAGCGGACCTTTCCCAGGGTCAGCCCGCCCATGACGATGGCGGAGGTCGGGGTGAAGAGGTTAACCCAGCCAGATGCGGACTGATACGCGGTGACCACCATCGCCCGGCTGACCGAAGCAAAGTCACCCAGCGGCGCAAGGATTGGCATCGCCAGCGTCGCGTGACCCGAGGAGGACGGCACCAGGAATGCCAGCGGGATGTTGATGAGGTACATGACGACGGCGAACACCCCGGCCGAGAGTCCGGTGACGAGCGCCTCGAGAGAATGGAGCACCGAATCCGTGATGTAGGCGTTGTTCATGATCACGGTGACGCCGCGAGCGACCGCGATGATCAGCGCGGCTCCAATGAAGTCGCCCGCGCCGGCGATGATTCCATTCACCGTCCCTTCCTCCCCCAGGCGTCCCACCAGGCCGACGATCACCGCCCCTACGATGAACAGCGCCGCGAGTTCCGGGAAATACCAACCCAGCGTGATCCCCTCCAGGGACGAACTGAAATCGCTCCAGGGGATGACGGAGAAAATCATCAGCCCAAAAGTCAGGCCGACAATCCACAGTACGACCTTCTGTCTGGTGGTGATGGGGGCAAGGCTGGCCGCCGGCGCGGCGACGGAGACGTCCTCGAGTGAACCCGGAACCAGCGACCTGGTTGGATAGGCGTGTACCCGGCGGGCGTAGCGCAGCACGTACAAGACGCTCACGGCGGTGAGGACCAGGTACATCAAGATCCGCAGCGCGATGCCGTTCCCGAGGGCCACGTCACCGCCCGCTGAGGCGACACCCGTGGCGAAGGGGTTGACGGTCGAGGCGAGCGTGCCAACGCCGGCCCCTACCATGATGAGGCTCACGCCCACCATCCGGTCGTAGCCGATCCCGACGATGACCGGCACGATGATGGCGTAAAAGCCGAGGGTCTCCTCGGCCATGCCATAGGTGGTGCCGCCGATGGAGAAGATCACCATCAGGATGCCAATCAAGACCAAGCCACGGGTTCGAAATCGCTGCGTGATCCGGCTGATGCCGGCGTCGAGGGCGCCGGTCCGGATGGTCACCGTGATGAAGCCGCCGATCGCGAGGACGAAGAAGAAGACCGCCGCAGCGCCGGCCAGATCACCGGCGTTGTAGGGGCCGGTGTCCGCCGGCGGCGTGACAATCTCCGCCGTTACGGGCTGGCCGTTGCTCGTGGCGCCGCAGGTTTGCTGTCCGGCCTTGGCGATATCCGCCGGTGGGTTGGGAATCGGCTCGGACGGCGTCCGAATGCCGTACAGCCCGTTGACCGGGGACAGCCACAGGTCGTAAAGGCGATTGACGAAGTTGAGGCTCACGGTGGTGTTCGCAAAGGTGCCGGGGATCGGTTTCGGGGTTCCTCCGTCGCAGCTGACATAGGCATACGAGCCCGGCTTGATGATGAAAGTCAGCGCCCAGACCAGCACCAAAACCAGGAACAGGATGGTGAAGGCGGTCGGGAACTTGAAGCCGCGCTTCGCCTTTTCGGGTGTCTGGGTCGCCGGTGGTGCGGGAGTCTTGGTCGCCATGAGCGTGCCCGCTAGAGGCCGTCCCGCTGCAATGGGCACGTCATGCAGTGACCACCACCGCGGCCCTTGCCCAGTTCGAAGCCTGGAATCGGGATCACGTCGATTCCGGCCTCCCGCATCTTGGAGATCGTGAAGGTGTTGCGCTCGTAACTCACCACCACGCCGGGCTCGAGGGCGACCGTGTTGTTGGCGTCGTCCCACTGCTCTCGCTCGGCCTGGTATCGATCGCCCCCGGTTTTCACCACCCTCAGCCGCTTGAGCCCGAGCGCGTCGCGGACGGCTTCCAGGAAGTCCTTTTCGACCGTGACGTGGAATCGTCCCGCTTGATTTCCGGGCCGCAGACTGATGGCGCGAATGCGCTCGACCACCGCCGGAAAGGCCGTGACCGTGTCACGGTCGAGCATGGTGAAGACGGTGTCGAGATGCATGTGGGCGCGGTCTTTGCTCATCAGGGCCACGATGACCCGCTCGACCGCGCCCCGGCTGAAGAGCGCGCCGGCGATTTCCTCGATCATCCGTGCCGTGGTTCGCTCGCTAAACCCGGCGAGCACCGTGCCATTGCCGATGGGCATGACGTCACCGCCCTCCAGCGATGCCGGGCCGAAAAGGTCGAGGCTGAGTGGGCCACCGTCTCGGGCCAGGTTCGGATACCAGAGTTCCCAGTCGGAATCCATGAACATTGGGTGGTAGCGGTAGATGGTCAGCAGGTTCAGCGATTCCCGGCGGCGCGCCGGCCAGAACATCGGGTTGACGCTGACACCGCCGAAGAGCCAGGCGGACGAATCCCGGGTGAAGAGCTGGTTTGGAAGCGGCGGCAACACGAAAAGGTTGTCATCATCGTTGCCGGCCGCGATCAGGGAATAGGACTTCAACCGGCGCCAGTCGGGATCGAGCTCACTGATCGTCAAGCCGCCGATCAGGTACGTCGCAAGCCGGTCTGGGCTCAGGGCGCCGAGCATGATGCGGATCTCCTCGGCCAGTGCCGCGCCGACCGTCACCTGGTTGGCCACCGCGTGGATGACCTGATTTCGCGCCGGCTCGCTGGTGCGGAGCGCCTCGAGGAGCAAGTCGCGGACGTAGTAGACGTCGACGCCGCGGTCGCGCATCACCTTGACGAACTGATCGTGTTCCCATTGCGCCCGCTCCACCCAGAGAACGTCATCGAAGAGCAGTTCATCGTGATTGGCAGGCGTCAAACGCTTGAGGCTCAGCTCAGGACGATGCACAAGGACTTTTCGCAGCTTTCCGACTTCGGAATAGACGCCGAATTGCCCAGCCGCCGTGGTCGGCGTCTCGCGTTCGCGAACCGCAGTTGAACTCATTTCTCCTGACACTCCTAATTGATGTCGTCGGCGGCTGCCGGATCCGGCTGATCGACCGCCGCCCGCGTGACCTGGGTTCCCTTCTTGCCGGCGACGATTTCCGCGATATCGCCCAGCGCCCCGATGGCCGCCCGTTTGCCGGTTATCCGCGCGAATCGCATCGCCGCGTCGACCTTGGGGCCCATGGAACCTTCGGCGAAGTCGTACTCGGACAATTCCTCCGGCGTAATCGTTGGCAAAAGGCGCTGCCGCAGCGTGCCCCAGTCGGTAAAGACCCCCTCCACATCGGTCGCCATCACAAGAAGGTCGGCATCAAGATCTTCAGCCAGCAGTTCGCTCGCCAGGTCTTTGTCGATGACGGCTTCGACCCCGACCATCCTGCGCCCGTTGCCGGCTTCCGAGGTCGTCGGAATGCCGCCCCCGCCGGCGCAGATGACGAGGACGTGCCGATCCAGGAGATAACGGATCGGTTCGATCTCGACGATCCGTTGAGGCCGCGGCGATGGCACGACTCGCCGCCAATGGGCGTTGTCTTGCTTGAACACCCATCCTTTTCCGCTCGCGAGCCGCTGCGCCGGCTCCTCCTCGTACAGGGGGCCGACAAACTTCGTCGGGTCCTTGAACGCCGGATCGCCAAGGTTGACCTCGACTTGCGTCAGCAATGTGGCCATCAACGTGTCGGGTGGCATGGCGTTGCTCAGCTCCTGCTCCAGCAGGTAGCCGATCATCCCCTCGGTCTCCGCGCCAAGCACGTCGAGGGGATACGGCTCGACCTCGCGGTAGGCGTCCTGCTGGAGCGCGAGCAGACCCACCTGTGGCCCGTTGCCGTGCGCCACGACGAGCTCGTGGTCCGCAGCCAGGGGCGCCATCGCTTCCGCCGCGATCCGGGCGTTGCGACGCTGGACTTCGGCCGTCATCGGCTCCGAGCGGCGAAGCAGCGCATTGCCACCGAGCGCGAGCACGATTCTCACGCGGCGGCTCCCGCGGCCGCCGCCGGGACGCGTTCCGGCATCGGGGTCGCGCTGGCCCCCGCGTCCTGGCCGATCGTCGCCACCATGACCGCCTTGATCGTGTGGACGCGGTTCTCGGCCTCGTCGAACACGATCGAGCGGGGTGACTCGAAGACCTCGTCAGTTACCTCCAGGGCGTCGAGCCCGAAATGCTCATAGATCTCGCGGCCAACTTTTGTCTGCCGGTCATGGAAGGCAGGCAGGCAATGCATGAACTTGACGTCGGGGTTGCCGGTTTTCCGGACGACATCCATGTTGACCTGGTACGGCTTGAGCAGGTCGATGCGCTCCTTCCATACCGACTTGTCCTCCCCCATCGACACCCAGACGTCGGTGTAGAGGAAGTCGACGCCCTTGACGCCCTCGTCGACGTCGCTGGTGATGCGCAAGCGCGCTCCGCTCTCTTGCGCCATCCGCCGCGCGCTCTCGACCAGCCGCGCATCGGGCCACAGCGTGTGGGGCGCGCAAATCCGGACATCCATCCCGAGCTTGCAGCCGGTGATCATCAGTGAGTTGCCGGTGTTGAAGCGGGCGTCACCGAGGTAGCAGTAGGCGATCCGGTTGAGCGACTTGCTCGAATGCTCGCGCATCGTCAGGATGTCGGCCAGCATCTGCGTCGGGTGGAAATCGTCCGTCAGCCCGTTGTAGACGGGTACCGGCGAGTAGGTCGCCAGCTCCTCAACAATGGCCTGACCAAAGCCGCGGTACTCGATCGCGTCGTACATCCGGCCTAGCACGCGGGCGGTATCCTTGATCGATTCCTTGTGCCCGATCTGCGAGCCTTCCGGACCCAGATAGGTGACGTGGGCACCCTGGTCATAGGCCGCGACCTCAAATGCGCATCGGGTCCGCGTCGAGGTTTTTTCGAAGATCAGGGCGATGTTCTTGCCCTGCAGCGCGTGGCCTTCACTCCCGCGATACTTCGCCGCCTTCAACTGTGCGGCGAGATCTAGCATGTAGAGGACTTCCTCGGCGGTGAAGTCGGAGATTTTCAGCCAGTCGCGGTTGCGTAGATCAATACTCATGCAGGCCTCCTTTCAACACGGCGAGCAGTGGTGGTGCGGACGGTTGGCTCGTTCTGATACGGCTCCGAAGAACGTCGAGGATGACCGCCAGGCCGGCGATGGCGATCACGGTCATCATGGCCGTCGGGCCATTCAGCAAGATTTCGAGCACACAGCCAGCAACGAGGATGACGATCGTTAGCATCGCGAGAACCAGCAGACGCAGCCTGGCTCCAGTTTCCCGATAGATCTGGACGTGGCCGACGATGATCGGTCCGAAGATCAGAAGGGCCAGGGCGCCGCCGATCGCCGCAATCGCGGTGAGATTGAAGAGCAGTGCGATGGTCACGCTGACCGCCGCCGCGCCCAGCAGGCCAAAGTTGGCGCGCCATCCGAGGTCGCGCCCACGGACTGGCTGGGACCACAGTGCGCGGGGTAACTGCGACACCGGCCTTGCCAGGTGCCTGGCGGTGAAGGCGACCGCGCCCAAGCCCAGCAAGCCGACGAACGCGGGCACGGCGCTGGCAATGACGTGGCTCCAGGCCGCGAGGACGGCGAGCATGCCCACCACCAGGGCGACGATCAGGCCCCGCGCCCGACCGATCGTTCTCGCGCCCCAAATCCTGACGGCCATCATCGCCACGATGATGCCGGCGGCGAGCGCGCCGCTCGTGGCCTTGTGACTCGAGTTCAGCAGCGCGCCGGCGTACCCGCCAACGGCGACCGCCACCATTGCCGTGACCATGGCACTGACGGGATACACGAGGCAGGTGCCGATCGCCGACAGATGCCCTCGACCAACGCCGCGATTCAGATCGTCGACGGTGCCCGAGGCCGCCGGAGGGTGACTCACATCACCATCAAACGCACCATCGTTTGGCCGGCCAAGTGCCGGAAGGCTCAGCCCCCACGGGATGAGGTCCACCGATCGATATGTCGTGGAGGGCTCGATGGTCAGACGGTCGTTGGGGGCACACCAAAGCGATCCCGGTTCGTATAGCCGCTGCTCCCGTAGCTGAGCAAGTCGAAGACAAAGAAGATCGCGATCCAGAAGATGCCGCCTGGTTGAATCGTCCCGTTGGGCGCGACGAGGACGAACATGAGGGTGGTCCAGGGCAGAAAGAGGCCGGCGGCCAGGGGGACGATGAAGGTGTTGAAGTTGTGAAAAGCATGCTGCCACCGGAACGGATCGACGAGGTACCAGAAGAGAATGCCGGCACGGGGGCCAAGGAACACCATGATCGCTAAGAGACAGAACATGTCGAACCTCCTTTGGACGACCGATGCTTGGCGGACAACGTACGCGCAAAGGTTTGCGCCCGCATCTGCCAAGAGGCCTGACGCCGCTGGGCGCGTACCCAGAACGGCATAGGAGCAAGCCGGTAAGCGCCTAGCGCAGATAGGCCCTTGGGCTCTCGCGCTGCCTCAGGTTCCCTGACAGACTGTGGCCTGTCCGCGGTGGCGCGACAGCGTCGGGAGCCACGGAAAAACATCGAGGAGGTATCAATGGCAGCGAAACAGGGATCGACCGCGACCAAGCGCGGGCCGGCGTCCGTCTCGGCAAAGGTTGAAGACCACCTGCGGCGGATCGCCCGGTCAGACGACAAAGAAATCGAGACCATGGTGGGGATGCGTCAAGGGCTCAAGGACATCACCCAGCTCGATAACAGGAGCTTCGCGCTGGTCAAGATTGCAGCACTGATTGCAGTCGACGCTCCGCCGGCGTCCTACATGTGGCAGATCGGCAATGCCATCGCCGAAGGCGTCACGCCCGAAGAGGTGCTGGGCACGATGTGGGCGGTCGCACCGCAGGTAGGGGGACCGCGGCTGATTTCCGCGGCGCCGGAAATCATGCTTGCCCTTGGGCTCGTCCTCAACGAGGAAGATGGGGAGGACTGGAAATGATCCGCCGTCGCCGTCCACTCTTGCGAGCGGCCGCCGTCGGTACCGTGGCAGGAGCCACCGCGGGCGCGGTTTCCGGTCACATGAATCGAAAGCAGGCGGAAGCCCAACAGGACGCGTACGCTCAACAGCAGGGTGCTCAGGAGCAAGCGGACGCCCAAGCGCAGCTCCAATATCAGCAGCAAGAGCTGGCGCGCCAGCAGCAGGAGCTGGCCCGACAGCAGCAGCAGTTCGCGCAGCAGCTGGCCGCTCAACAGGCCCAGCAAAAGAGCTAGCGCCGCTCGGAACACGACGACGAACCGGCCCCTTGAACCCTGGGGGCCGGTTTCTTTATGCCGTCATTGAACGAGGGCGGTCATCGTCGAGTCAGGGAGATGCCGTCGGGCTGGCGGCGGCGGCGCCCGAAGGCGAGGACGATGGCGTCGGTGATGGGCAGGCAGGTTCAGCCACGGAGCCAGGAGCCAAAGACTCGTCGGACCGACGTTCCCAGCCGAGCCGTCCAATCATCGGATGGCTCGACTGCGGGGAGATAGCTTTCGCCAAATTCAGCGGCGAAGACGCCGATATGGCTTGCATCGATCACAGGCAGCCGGTAGACACCGGCAAGCCGGGCCAGCGGAATGGCGGTCGAGCCCGCGCTCAACATCTGCTGGTAGCAAAGGGCGAGCGGGCGGGCGAACTCGGCACGAAAACCTTCCTGGTGGATGGTGATCCGGCCCCAGGCGAGGACCGCTCCCCCTACCAGCCGCGACGTGAGGGCCTCGACCATGTTGTCCGCCTCGTGGTACGCGTAGATGCCGCAGGTGCAGCCTTCCAGGGGCGGCGCAACTCCGGGTTGCTTCCGGTGCGGATTTGCCAGAGCTGGTGCCCCCCACTCGTCGTTGCATTCCGCTTTGAGGGGCAGTCCGGGGAGCCAGGCCGCGTAGCGATGCGGCGAGGCCAGGCGCGGCCCGGTCAGCATCTCGTCGATCCGCCAGACGCGGAAGCCTATCGCCGGACTCATGGCGCACCGACCGGCACCGGATCGGGTTCCTCGGTCTTCTGAGGCAGCCTCTCCGGTTGGGGCACCGTTAGCGGCTCCTTCTCCGGTTCGGGCACCTCCACGGTACGGAGAGGAGGACTGCTCCATCCAAGTCCGTAGACCATGCCTAGCCCTCCCGCACCCGTGCGAAGGCGTCGGTGCGGCCCCAGCGACCGGGAATATCGAGGATCTGCAACCAGCCGATCTGTTCGGGCAGATGCGGGTCGACGATGAGATGCTCGCCAACCGGTTCCAGGCCGAGCAGGACCCGGAGTAGCAATAGCGGTGCGCCTGTGGCCCAGGCCTGCGGGCTGCAGGCGGTCGGATACTCCACGGGGAAGCGGGTCATGTCGCGGCGAAAGCCGGCGAATGCTTCGGGTAACCGCTCATGAAAAAAGGTGGCGGCTTCCAGGATGCCCATCGCTACCCTGGCCGCCTCTTTACGATAGCCATAGCGGGCCAGCCCGAGCGCGATGATCGAGTTGTCGTGTGGCCACACCGTGCCGATGTGATAGCCGATCGGGTTGTACGCCCCCTCCCCCTCGGCCATCGTCCGAATCCCCCAGCCTGAATAGAGCCGATCACTCAGCAATTTCTCGAGACATTCGGCCGCGTGCTCCTGATCGACGATCCCACTCCAGAGCAGGTGGCCGGTGTTGGAGGTTAGCGAGTCGACCTTCCGGCCGTCGCCGTCGATCGCCAGCGCAAAATGGCCACGCTCCTCGATCCAGTAGTCGCGGTTGAAGCGTCGCTTCAAATCTTCGGCCTCGCGCTCGAGGCGATCCGCAAGGGCCGCGTCATTCCAGAACAGGCGCGCCATCCGCGCACCCCGTAGCTTGGCGTCGTAGACATAGCCCTGGATCTCCGCCGTCGCCCGCGGCAGTTTGGAATTTGATCCGTCCGCGAAAAGGATCGAGTTCCAGGAGTCCTTCCAGCACTGATTCTCGAGGCCCGTCTCCATGTGTCGCTGGTAATCGACGTACCCGTCGCCGTTGCGGTCGCCGTAATCGTCGATCCAAAGCAGCGCGGCTTTCGCCTCCATCTCCAGCTCTTCCACCAGGCCCCGGTCCCCTGTCCAACGCTCCTGCTCATCGAGCAGGACAATGAACAGCGGAGTGACATCGGCTGCCCCGAAATACGGCGAATGGGGCCGTTCGGTGAAGGCTGTCATCTCGCCGTAGCGGATCTCGTGGAGGATCTTGCCCGGCTCCTCGTCGCGGAATTGATCCTCCGTTGTCCCCTGCCAGGCGGCAAGGGCGCGCAGCGTCGTGGCGGCCATTTCGGGGACAAATGGAAGCGCCTGAAGACTCGTGAGAATGCTGTCACGGCCGAAAATGCTCATGAACCAGGGAAGACCGGCTGCCGGCAATGAGCCGCCGGGGACCACACCTGGAAAGAACCGCAGGGCGGCGAGATCGACAAGACTCCGCTCATAAATCCGCTCCATCGGTGCCCAGCTGCTGGTCAGCTTGGGAGCGGTGATCGTCCAGGAGCGAAGATCCTTCGCGCGGCGCGCCGCACCGTTGGGCGGCACGCCCACTTCCGGCTTGGCATACTCCTCCCCTGAAAGCAGTTGCGCGGCCGTTGGAACCCGAACGTCAATCGTCGTATGCCATTCTTCGTGTGGTCCAAGATGCACCGTGTAGGACAGCCCGCGGGAATCCATCTCGGCCGGAACGCTGCTGCTGATCCAGGTTTCGCGCTTGTATGTGTCCCTTGAATACCCCAACACGAGGCTGCTGTCACGGACCCGCTGATACAGCTCGCCTTTCTTGCGGAGCTGGTCTTTGACCTCGAAGAGGTCGGCAAAATCGGCGCCGGCCTCGAGCCGCACCTGCAGATCGGTGGGGTCGGGCTTCTCGTTTCGGATGATGATCTCCTCCTGGAAGCCGGCACCGGCTGCGCGCCGCCGGATGATCGAGACATCCGAGTCGACGTAAATCGTCCCGGTGCCGGGCACGAGGAAGAACTGGGCCAGGTAATACTGCAGATCGTCAGTCGAGAGCACATTCGGGACGGTGCCGTTGACGGTCAGGATCCACTTCGAAAGGAAGCGTGTATCCCAGGCGAAAAGACCCAAGGGGTCCGTCGGCGTGGCGTTGATATTGCCCGCCAGGTCGCTGACGATGAAGGTATTCCCCTCCAGGATGGAGACGGTTGGGCTGGCCATTAGTGAAGCAGCCTCTGGAAGCTGAGACCCAGGCCGACATTTCCCGAGCAATGCACCACCCCCCGTAGCGCAGCCGCCATCAAGTTTTCCTTGCCGGCGATGATCCCCGTGAACGTGGCTGCGTCGCATGAGGCGACGCAATCCGCACTCTGCGGCGACTGGGAGACATGCACAGCGCCGTGGTTCATCCTCACCCACCAGCGGCCCACGTCCTCGATGTTCCACTCGATGGTCCCGGTGGCGCGGCGGAGCAACGGCTCCTGGCCTCGCAGTGACAGTTCGTCGAAGAATCTTTGGATCGTCGTTGGTTTGGTCGACATGGTGGTATTCATGTCGATGAGACTGCCATCGGTCACGCGCGCCGTCGAGTGCCGAAGGTCCCAGCAGGCGCGGGCCGAGACCAAGCGCACGGTCGTCTCTCCGGCACTTAGAGGAACTGGTCGGTCGATGACATCCTGATCGAATGCGGGCAGAGCCCGGTGATTGACGAGACTCGCGCCTTTTTGTACGCGAGGCGAGCAAGGCTGGCTGCCAGATTTCAGTGGTTACGCATCGCCCTGGAAACGCTGCAAGCCGATCGGCGCATGGTCGGCAGCGTGATGGCCGCCGGAGTCGCTTTTCGGCTGTTTTTGATGATCCTGCCCCTCGCGCTGCTCACCGCCGCCATTCTCGGTTTCGAAGATTCGACGGTGGCGGGGGCGACCCCGGGGCAGGTAGCCAGCCAGTACGGTATCACCCGTGCCCTCGCCCAAACCATCCAGAGCTCCGCCAGGGAGGCCACCCAGGGCCGATGGCTCCTGCTTGGAACGGGGCTGGTTCTTCTGCTCTGGACCGGCAATGGGGTCGTGCAGGCCCTTAACGGTGCCTTCCGGGTCGCGTGGAACCTGGATCGCACGGGCAGGAGCTCCCCGTTGAAAGCGATCATCGTCGTAGGGAGTCTCGTCCTGGCGGTCGGAGCCACGATGGCGACCGCCTCGATTGGCGCCGGATCAGCGGCCCTCGAGCTGCCGATGACAGCCGGCCTGGCAGTGGGCTACGCCATCGACTGGTATGTCATTTCGCGGGCGCTTCCCCACGCCTCCGCCAGTTGGCGAGCCCTCGTTCCGGGCTCAATCCTCGTGGCGCTCGGTTTTTCGGCCCTTCACCTCGGCACGGTCCTCTTTGTGGCCGACCGCGTCGCTCGAGCTTCGCAGCTTTACGGCTCGTTGGGCTTCGTCTCGACGCTCATGCTGTGGCTCTTTTTTTCGGGCCGAATCATGGTTGGCTCGGCGCAACTGAACGCCGCGCTCTTGGGTCAGGGTGGAGGGGCCAAACCACGGACCTCGTTCAACCAGAACTAGTCCATTCAGCACTCGACGCACCGCCGATCGACTGGCATGCTGCAGCACCATGAACACCATTAAATCGATTTTGAAGAGAATGCGTTCCCGCCGGAGGCCGTCGAGAAGATCTCGGCCGGTCGTCAGATACCGGCAGGTCAGTCACCGCTTCCACCCTGGTAGGGCCGTGATGTTCCTGGCAGGACGAGTGCTCCTCGCGACCCTGCTCGGCGACTCGACCGCCAGCACGATTTTCCTGATGTTTCCCCGCACGCGCGCCAGGCGCGTGTTCACCCTGTGGCTCGCCATGGCGATCGCGCAAGCCGCCGTTCCGTACCGAGCCATGCCACGGCTGGCCTCGGCCAGGTCCGCCAGACCGCACTAGTTATGTGGCCCCGGCGCGGCGACAACTGGTTGCCACGCCGGGAAAGTTGGAAGGGAAGCGCTACCCGGCCTCCTCGGCAAATGCCTCTCGAAGGCGCTTCTCCTGGTCTGCCGAGAGATTGCTGGTAAGCAGCGTCGGATTGTGTGGCTTCATCGCGGCCTGAACCTTCTCGACGATCGCCCCGGAGGTGTAGGCAAAGAGTGCGGACGTACCGGGCGTTACTTCGGAGCGGACCCGTCGGATGAAGTCATCCGAGATTCCCACGTCCGACATCGATGCCGCCAATGCCCCGAGCCCGGCACCAATCGCCATGCCGAGGATCGGCACGAAAAAGATCAGTCCGAAAAGTAACCCCCAGAACGAACCCGTAAGCGCCCCGACACCGGCGAACCCGCCCAATTGCTGGGTCTTCGGCTTGCTCTTGTTCTCAGGCCAGCTCACGATGGCTGCGTCAAGGAGGTTTATGAGCCGCTCCTGCTGCAGGGTTTTGACCGTTTTGACCGCTTCAGCCGCGCCGGTGGCCGTGGGAAATTTCCAGACCGTTAGCGTTGCCTGTTGAACGCCGGTTGTCGCCATGTCTTCCTCCTTGTTTGAACTTCGGGCTACCACGGCCATTGTGTCCACCAGACTCTTGCGCCGGTAAGTGCCAGACGGCTCACCAGTAGCGGGATTTCCCATCGTGTCGATGGTCCAAAGGCCTATCGCGGTTTGGGGCGAGCGACACTGGTGCACCGCCGCGCCCAGAACGTACGCTGGCAGCCGTGATCGCCGCTCCCTACCGGTATCGACAGACGCTGATCATTCGCATGACGGGGCAGCCCGCGCTCGAACCTGTGATTTCAGCGCTCAACGACTTCACCGAATTGCGGGTCTTACGGATCGTGGATGCACGCATCCTGGACGCAGACATTAACGGCTCCATCGCAGCCGTCACGGTCGAACATCTTTGGTGGGACCGCCTTTCGGGGGCCCTCGCAGAAGTCCAGGCGGAGATGGTCAGCGATCTCGAAACCCCGAAGCCCAATCGCGACAGCGGACCGGGACCCGCCCAGCTGCATCAGATTGAGCGGCTCAACCAGATGCGAAGGATCGGGACGCTGACCGAAGCGGAGTTTGCCCGGGCAAAGCGGGACGTGCTTAACGGCGCCGATTGAGGTGAATTGACTACGGGCACGCCCATGCACCGGCCGCCCCGACGCAAGACGAGGACACTGATGCGAACCGCCCTTGCCTGGTGCCTCTTCAGTCTCGGCATCAGCTGGCTCTTGCTGGCCGGTGTCCTCGGGCTCACCGCACTTTACCGTTGAACCACCGGAGCTAGGTCTTATAGCCCTTCCGCGATATCCAGTTTCCGGATAGCCTGCGCGCGCACGGCTCGGACACTCGATTTCAAGGAGGAAAGAGAATGTCAATGTCTGATAGCGGACGGGGCGTATCAGGAGGCTATTCGGCCGGCCCGAACACAGCTTGGTCCGGTTGGGTGATCTTCGCCGCGACCATGATGGTCTTGCTCGGAGGCTTCACCTTCATTGACGGCTTGATCGCGCTGCTGAATTCAAGCTACTACGGGACCACCTATCACCTGCTTGTAGGCAACTATCAAAGCTGGGGCTGGTGGAACCTCATCCTCGGCAGCCTGCTCGTGGTCACCGGGCTCAGTCTTTTCACCGGAAGCCTCTGGGCGCGCATCGCCGGGATCATCTTCGCGTCCGTGAACGCCCTCGCCCAGCTGGTGTTCATCGCGGTCTTTCCGATCTGGGCGCTCGCGGTGATCGCGATTGATGTGGTCGTGATCTACGCGCTCGCCGTTAACCGGGAGGTCGCTTAAAAGCTGACGTCGTCGCCTGATCTAGACCGGCGCCCTCGACGCCGTGCGGGGGGCGCCGGTCTCACGGCCGCTAGTGGCCCAGGCGAACTCTTCCATCCGCCTCCAGCCAGTCGAACCTCCTACTCAGGCTGGACGGTGCAGCGAAGTTGAGCACAAGGTACTCCTGCCGATGCAAGCCGACGCCGGCTTCCCTGAGCTGCTGCTGGCTGTAATCGGACAGGATGACAACCGGCACCTTCCTCGTGGCCCGATTCTCGCGCAGCTTCGTCAGGACTTCCGCGCGTTCACGATGGGGAGCTCTGATGTCGAGAAAGACCAGGTCAGGGTGAATGCGCGCCATGTGGCCCTGGCTGAGCTGGTCGGCATCCACCACGGTCACACGGTAGCCGTCAACCTCGAGCTTGATCCGGTACATCTCGGCCAGCGAGGGGTCGTCCTGGATGAAGACGACCGATACCGTGTCCACTTCGGTGTAGGCTGCGGTGGCGCTCTCGGAATCAGTGAATGCGACTCTGGCGCTCGGTTGCATGCTCATCGAGTTGTCCTCCCTGTCGAAAAGTGGTTGTCCCTTCGACGCTGCCACGAAACGTCCGGATGCTCCAGTGCAAGAAGGCCGATCCTGGACCTAGAGCGCAGGGTCCTTTAGGCGCAGGGCATCCAACACGCTCCGGATTTCCGTCCTGAATACCGATGACATAGGAGCTACGCGGGGACCGCTACGGGCAGGTCCTCGGACTCAGGCGGTTCAGGGACCACGTCCCCGACGGTTGATTCGTTATGCTCTCGACTCGGACCTGACGAGGGGTGAGGCTTACGCCAATGTCGGGTCCGCTGCGGGTGCTGATCGCCGAAGACCACGACGTGGTCCGCGCCGGTATTCGACTCGTCCTGGAATCCGAGAGCGACTTACGGGTCGTGGCCGAAGCGCGCACCGCTCCAGATGCGATTGCCAGCGCCGTTCGATCGCAGCCCGACGTGGTGGTGATGGATGTCCGGCTCGCCAGCGGCAGCGGCATCCAGGCGACCCGGGAGATCCAATCGCGCGTCCCCGCCAGCAATGTCTTGATGCTCACGTCCTACCCGGACGATGATGCCCTGTTCGCCTCGATCATGGCCGGAGCGTCCGGATACATGCTGAAATCGGCGACGCCGGCCGAGCTGATCCGCGGCGTACGGCGTGTCGGCCAGGGCGAGAGCCTGCTCGATCCGTCCATCACCGGCCAGGTTCTCACCCGGGTCCGACAGAGCCCGATTCTGGCACGGGACGAAAAGCTCTCGAGGCTGACCAGTCGGGAAGCCGAGGTCCTCGCCTTGCTGGCCCAGGGCAAGACCAATGCGCAGATCGCGCGCGACATCCACATCTCCGAGAAAACCGTGAAGAACCATGTCTCCACCATCCTCGGAAAGCTCGAGGTGGAGCGCCGGACGGAAGCGGCCGCCTACGTCGCCCAGCACCGAAACCCGTTCGGCTAAGGGCAGGCCTTTCGACACCGCAACCAGCCTATCGTGACCTCCCCCCAAGTCGCATCTTTCGGCCCTTGGCGCTCCGACACCGACCCACGATGCTGAGGTCATGCACCTGTCAGTTCTCTTTCTGTGGGCTTTCATCACCGGAGCGGCGGCAGACGTCACGAGCAGCCTTGATTTCCACGTGACGACCGGCAGCACCGGACTCCAGGCACAGTTCACCACCAACGTTCGCCAAGGCTTGCACGCGACCGTCAACTGGGATGCGGCTGGCGTCACGGGCAACGCGCTGGTCACGATCGGTCCAACGACCTTGACGCTGAATAAGACCGACGGACAGCCCCTTCGCGTCGATGTCGCGGGTCTCAGCGTCGTTTCCCCGCTTCCCCTGGGCGAAACACCCGGCCAGCATCAACTGATGGCTGCCAGCGCCCCATTCGCGGCGCCGTCGGCCGGCGCGCTGGAGAACCTCGGGTCGTTTAGCAGCGGGGTCCTGGACGAGATCGTCCGCTGGGTTCGCACCGTGGTCCCCTTCCTGCTGCTGGGACTCCTTCTCATCCTGCTACTCCCGACGCTGGGGGGCGGCGTTCGCGGGACGGCGATGCGACCCCCGTGGGAGCGGCTCGGTGTAGGCTTGCTGGCCTTGATCGCCATGCCGAGTGCCAGCATCGCCTTACTGGTCGGCGGCGTCTTCCTCGGTGTCTGGTGGCTGGGCCTGATGATGGTGGGCCTGTGCGCCATTGCGCTCGCCGCCGGGTACACCTACAGCGGCATGGTGGTAGGCCGCGTCCTCTTCGATCGACTGGGTTGGACGAGCCTGAACATCTTCTGGGCCTTGCTCGGCGGTCTGGCGCTGATCAGCGTGCTAACGCTCATTCCCTACGTTGGGGCGTTCGTCGCTCTCGCTTCGGTTACGTACGGCATCGGCGCCCTGCTGCTGGCACCGCGGACACCTTCCGCCACATCGCACCCCCCGCGCTGGCTCAGGAACGTGCATCTCCCGGCGCTGCCGGCGCGCCGCCGGCCTGCGTTCCCGGAGGTCCCCAGAGGCTGACGAAATCAGACGGGCAGCGACTCGGCGCTTTCCGGCCGCTGCTGTGGTTCTGGGACGAGGAGTCGAACCAGTGATCCCTTGCCAGGCCCGGAGTGGAGCTCGAGCTGCCCGCCCCACAGCGCGGCTCGGGTGCGAAGGTTGCGGAGTCCAAGACCCTGCGCGGCTTCAGGGCTGAATCCGCGACCATCGTCGCGGACCTCGAGAACCGTGGCATGTGCTGCCTCCCGAATGGTCAGTGCGACTCGGCGGGCTCGTGCGTGACGCCGTACGTTGGAGAGCGCCTCCCGAACAAGCTGCACGATGTCGGTATCTACGCCGTCAAGCGCAGCCACGGCGTTGGGCTCGAGGTCCACGGTAACCGGGATCCCGGACGAGCTCTCGAATTCCACCGCCAGCTGTTTTAGCGATGCGGCGAGTCCTCCGAGCATTACCAGGCTCGGTTCGAGGCCGTGGACGTATGCCTGAATATCATTGATAGCCTCGCGGATGCCTGCCGTGGTCTGCTGGATCGTCGTCCTCAGCGCCTTGGGAACCTCATCGGCATGGAGCTGTAACCGGAAGGCAGCGGCGAAGAGCGTTTGAACGACGCCATCGTGCAATTCGCGTGCGATGCGAGACCGATCGGCGCCGATAGCCTTGCGGACCCGTTCCCTGTCCAGGCGCATCGATTCAACGGCGGTCGCAATCTCGCGGGCGAACCGATCGACGGAAGCCGCCGCCTGGCCGCGATCGCCCTCGTCTGTGGCCAGCCCGCGGCCAATCAGGAGCCCATTGCGGTCGCTTGACCATGGAATAATGGTCGCCAGTTCGCCACCGCGCACCACCGGCCGGCCGGTTCGTAAGGCCTGGCGAGCCAGCGGGCCGTCCCGGATTTTGTGGCCGTCCTGAGGACCGCCCCGATCGATCCCGTCACGGCAAAGAATCTGCAGCGCTCCCTTCCGGTCGCGGTCGGCGGCAACCAGGACCTCGTCAGCCTCCAGGAGGTAGCGGAGGTGACGAACAATCAGCAGGAGCGCTCCGTTCAGTCGGCGCCCCTGCAGAATCGCCGTCGTGGCCTCTGCGCGCGACCTTAGGGCCTCCCGTTCAACAACCTGGTCCCAGGCCCGACCAATGCTGCCCTGAACGGCGATCACCTTGCCGCGAGGGTCGTGGATTGGAGAGCGAGACACAGAGACCCACGCCAGCCGTCCGTCCCGGCCCATCAGTCGAATCCAGAGCCTGCCCGTGAGCCGCTCCGGTTGGGCAAGATCGGCGCGTACCGCCGGCAGGTCGTCAGGGTGGACGACCTTCTCGATGAGTCCGGGCTTCTCGTAGAAATCTGATGGCCGATATCCGGTCAGCAGCTCAATACCGGGACTGACATACGTGATCCGCAACCGCGGCCTGACGGTTGCGAGAAACATCACATCATCGCCGCGTTCGACGAGTTGCCGATACTGGCTCAGTGTCTCGCGGACTCTGGATTCTTTTTCTAACCGTCCGAGCATCACGGAGAGCAGTGCGGCAACGCCATCGACCAGTTTCGCTTCCGCCGTTCCAAAGAGCGCGCCAGGACGGGCTCGGACGGTGAGGGCGCCATAGGGGCGCCGGATGCCATCGATGCGGCAGATAATTACTCGACCGTGCGAGCGGCCCAGGACAGCGCGTGGGGAATTTCTCCGGCCGGCCTTGGTCAGATCCGAGAACATGACTGGATGCCGGTAGCGGAAGACCGTGGTCAAAACCTGGCGAAACTCAGCGCTTCCCATCAGCCGCCGGAGGATTGACATCGAGCCGGTTTGAGCGACGACCCGCTGCGCGCCGTCCAGCGGACGCAGCTGTATGATCGAAACCGATTCCGGCTCGAGAGAACGGTTGAGCATCGCCGTCGCTTCCCGCAACATCGCCCTGCGATCGGGCTGCCCGAGAAAGTCCCGCAGCGAGCGCAGTAGCTCCTGATTTCTGCGGTCAGGCGTCATCCTGGCTCGACGCCGATTGCTCTGTTGTGTGGCCATAACCCCCACCATCGCCGACCAGTGGATTCCGCGCGCCTTCTGAGAGAGATGGTGCCGCTGCGCGGCCCAAATTGCAAATGACAAGTACCATTAGTACCTCGCTCTCAACGTGCGACCCTTCTCTGCAGAGGCCGCTTACGAACGACCCGCGGCCCGAGCTTTTCACCGACCGTTCTCCGCGGCTACTCAGTGCCCAGCTAAAACCCGGACCAGCTATCGGCCGCGGAAAACCTGCGGCGACCCATCGGGAAAATGGGGTCGACCCGCCTCCACGGGTAAACCGCTGCTGTTGCGGTGATGCCGGCATCTTGTGATCGGCCTCCTCGCATTGACGGCGCTTCGGCTGAATCGTCACACCTTCGGGCCGGCCAGGTGAAGGGCCGAAGGAACTACCCAGGACTGGGCCCTGCCAAATCCGCTTCACAGTGAGCCGTCACGAGCGACCGGTGTTATGATGCCGTGGCGCGTTAGGCGACCCGCGCAGAGGGGAACGTGTCGGGCGCATTTCCAGGCAGCGGCGCATTGACGGTCGTCCGACTGGCGAGGGCCGCCGGCCAGCGCCCATACGTGCTGGTCGGTTTAACCGGATTTTTCGCCGGGTTGGCGGCCGGCTGGCTCATCGCCACCAGCAATCACCTGGCGTACTCGGTTCCGTATGCCGTCCTGGACGCGGTCGAGGTTTGGAGCTCGGTCGCAATTGGCCTCTATTACTGGAGCAATCGGCCAACCAGCCGTTTGGGCAATCTGCTTGTCGCCTTCGGGTTCAGCAACGCGGCCATCGGCCTACAAGGATCATCCAATCCGCTCATCAGCAACCTTGGGGTGCTGGCGGAAGTGCCGGTGCTGATCCTCATTGTTTGGCTGATCCTTGTTTATCAAAGGCCGCGACTCGGTGGTAGTGGGCGCTGGATCCTCGCCAGTTGGGGCAGTCTCGTGATGGCTCTCTATGGGCCGTGGCTTCTGCTTCATCCAACGGTGATGACGCCCACCGCCCTGGGGGCCTGCAACGCAAACTGCCCGGCCAACCCGCTCCTAATTGTGAGCGCACCTGGCACCCTCGAGCCCCTTCTTTCCAGGCCGGTGGGAGCCTGGCGCATCGGCGCCTTCATTCTTCTCGCCGTTGTCTTCCTGCGTTATTTCCCGACCCTCAGGCGAAGCGCCGCCGAGCGCCAGGTCATGCTCCCGGTGCTGGTCATCTTCTCGATCTGGCTCCTGGGATCGACCGCTTACGGCGCCGTCCAGCTCACCGATCGGGAATCTCAGGTGCTGTTCTGGGTTCTCTACCATGGTCGCGCAATCTTTCCGTTCGCCTTCCTTGCCGGTCTGATCGCGTCCGAAATGTTGACCGCCAGTTCCCTCCGAACGGTCATCCGACTGCTTGATTCTGGTTCGCGTCTTAACGAGGAGGCCACGCTTGCGGACGCGTTGAGCGACCCCGACATCAAGCTCGCGTTCTGGATCCCGGCTTCCGACCAATTCGTCGACACTGATGGCGCCCACGTCGGCCCGCCAACCGCAAATTCCGGCCGCGTCATGACGGAGTTTCGCCGGGGCGGCCAGCTGATTGGTGGCATCATCTCCGACGCGGCGATCAGTCAGCATCCCGAACTGCTTGAAGCGGCGGCGCGGGTCGTTAGCATCGCGGTGGACAAGCGACGGCTCGAGGGAGACCTGAAGACAGCGCGCGAAAACCTGAGCAACTCACGAGCGGAATCGGCCGCCGCCACGGAAACCCAACGGCGACGCATCGAACGTGATCTTCACGACAGCCTTCAGCAAGAATTGCTCGCGGTGGATATGCGTGTCCAGTTGGCACGTAACCTGACGCAAGATGTGGCTCTTCGAGACCGCCTCACGGGAATCAGCGAGGATCTTGCCCTGGCGCGCCAGAATATGCGGGACATCGCCAGGGGCTTGCAACCGGCCAACGTCCTGGCTCAGGGATTGACACCTCCACTTGCCGAGGCGGCCCAGCGAGCACCAATTCCCGTCGTCTTTCGCGCTAGCGGAGTTGGACGCTATCCAGCTGACGTCGAGGCGGCGATCTATTTCTGCTGCCTCGAGGCTCTTCAGAACGCCGAGAAGCACGGTGGCCAGGACACCCATGCGTCGATTGACATCATCGGGTCGGATGACGCACTATCGTTCACGGTCCGCGACGGCGGGCGTGGTTTCGACCAAACTCGAGCTCAGGGACAAGGGTTGAGAAACATGTTCGAACGGATGAATGGCATCGGTGGTTGGCTGACCATCGAGTCGCGCGCCGGACAGGGTACGACGATTTCCGGCGGCATCCCACTGAGAAAGGATCGGCCCCGAGGATAGCGCGATGACTGGTGCAAATGGATCCGCCGCCAGCGTGTTGATCGTGGACGATAGCTCCACGTTCCGTACTGCCTTTAGAAGCTACCTCCTGGACCAGAGTGCGTGCGAGGTTGCCGAAGCGCCGTCGGGCGAGGCCGCCGTGAAGATGTGTCGCGAGTTGAGCCCCAAGATCGTCTTCATGGACTTGCGGATGCCAGGGATCGGCGGCCTTGAAGCCTGTCGCCAGATTCGCGCGGCGTCGGCCGATACACGGCTTGTTCTGCTCTCCGCCAGCCTTAGAGATGCCCCTCAAGATCTCACGACTAGCGGGGCCGCACGGATCATGACAAAAGATGAACTCCTGGTTCCCGGTAGGATTCGGGCACTTGTTCAGCAGCTCATGGAGTAGGTCCGTGAGCATGGTACCCAGCGGCATCTAGGACTTCCGGCTCTCGCGCGGATGCGGCGGCTCCTCCAGACTGAAGGCCGCAGTCCGCGCTCGATGGCGATGCCGCCGGAGTGCTCGCCCAAGAATCAAGGAGGTCGATAGATGAGTGACAAGCAAGTCGTGCTTGCGGTGTTCGACGACGAAGCGGCAGCGGATGCTGCAGTGAATCAGGTAAAGAGCTGGGACAAGGCAACCGATGAGATCAAGCTCAGCTCGATCGGCGTCCTGGTGATGGACGATCGAGGCAAGATCAAGACGCACAAAATGGGCGCTCGCAGCATGGGCAAGGGAGCCGGCATCGGTCTGATTCTCGTGATGCTGACACCCGTGGGGCTCGTCGCGGGAACTGTCGGCGGTGCCGTGCTCGGGCGGTTGCATCGTAAGGGGCTCGGTCTGGACGAGTCGGACCGGGATCGCATCACCGCGGAACTGGAACAGGGACGCGCGGTCGTCGGCGTCCTGGCGCCGGAGGACCAGTCCACCATGATCAAGGACAAACTCACGGAGCTGGGCGGCGATGCGGAAGCGCACGATACGGAAGAGGCCGCCCTTGAGGAGGCAGCAAAAGAAGTACCGGCGCAAGCTACGAGCGGATAGCCTGCGGCAGCAGGCGGCCGCAGCGTGAGAGTTGCACAGGTTGCCCCGGTCGTCTTGCCGGTCCGGCCGGTTCGCTACGGCGGGACGGAGCGAGTCATCTTCGCGCTCACTGAGGAGCTCGTCCGACTTGGTCATGCCTACCCGCATGGTCAACTGGACCGTGTGAGGAGCCGCTGGCCTGGTTTTCATCGAAGCGCTTGCGAGTGGGACGCTGGTGATCTCCCACCCACGAGGTTCCGTACCTGAGTTCCTCCGCGACGGCGAGCACGGCTTTCTCGTCGAGTCGGAGGATGAGCTGGTCGAGGCATGCCGGAATCGATACACGATCGATCGCCGAGCATGCCGTGATGGGGCCTTGCAACGCTTCAGCGTGGAGCGAATGACGACCGACTACCTACGGGTTACCGAAAGATCATCGATGGCGTCAGGGAGCCCGCGGCCTAGCTAAAGGGCCCACCGGAGGCCCCGCCGGCGACGCCATACACACATACATATATATGTGTGGGGATTGCCCGTCCCGGGCGCAGCCGCCCCTTCACGGTGAGAAGGCGCTTCGGGCAAGCAGCAACCCGCCAACAAGAGTCGCAGGCGCCACTGTGGTGCTTGGGTTGGGCCATCCGGTCAACGTATAGGCGACGAAGCAGACCAGTGCCTTAGGGCCCAGTTCATTCAAAGCAGGTTCCCGAAGGGCGATGAGCCGTGCGGTACTTCCAATGGCGCCGAAGGTGCCCCACAGTTCCGCCTCAGGTGGCGACGTGGATCGGATAATCACCAACAGCATTCGGAGGCGCACCAATGTGGGGCCATTGCGCCAGCCGACAACGCGTACGAGGCTGTCGCTAGCGTGTCGAGTGTCTCGTCGTCGCCACCACCGCCGGGCAATCCGCAAGCTGCAATCCCTCGGTCTTGTCATTGCCACCGTCGGTGCCATGCTGCTGATCGCGGGAGCACCAGTCGCAGATGCGATGGTGTCTCCGCTATTGCCAATCGCCCATATCTCGTCGGCAGGCCTTCCGCAGGACCTGCTCATTTACGATCGCCATGGAACCCTGCTCGCCGACATCGCCCAGCAGGGCGATCACCGAATCGTGGTGCCGCTCGGCTCGGTGGCGCCGCTGATGCTCAAAGCCACGATCGCCATCGAAGATCGGACCTTTTATCGCAACGACGGTTTGGACTTCGTGGCGATTGCGAGGGCCGCCTTCGATAACCTGAAAAGTCGCCGCATCGTCCAGGGCGGGAGCACCATCACGCAGCAACTGGCCAAGCAACTGTTCATCGGACCACACGCGCCCGCAACCTTCCAGCGGAAGATGAAAGAAGCCATCCTCGCGATGGTGTTGACGAATCGATATTCGAAAAGCGCTATCCTCGAGACCTACCTAAACACCATCTACTACAGCGACCAGGCGTACGGCGTCGAAGCCGCGGCCGAAACCTACTTCCACACTAGCGCAGCAAGTCTGACGCTGGCCCAAGCGTCGTTGCTCGCCGGGCTACCGCGCGCACCCACGGCATACAACCCGATCCTGCATCCGCAAGCAGCGCACCAGCGGCAGCTTGAGGTGCTGGCCGCGATGGTCAAAGAACGCTATGTCAGTGCGACGGAAGCCCGGTTGGCCGGCGCCGCGCGATTGCGCATGTTCGCCCCGGCCAATACCGTGCGCGCGCCTCACTTTGTCCGATATGTTCTGAACATCCTGCGGCAGAAGTTTCACGTGACACCCTGGACCCGCCGCGCGGTCAAGGTGTTCACCAGCCTGGACGTGGCCCTGCAGGACCAGGCGGAGCAGGCGGTTCAGGCCCAGGTCCTCGGACCAGGGCGGTACTACAACTTCCGCGATGCTGCGCTGGTGAGCCTGGACCCGCACACTGGCGAGATCATGGCCATGGTTGGCAGCGCACCTGGCAATCGGGCCAACGGCGACATCGATATGGCGACCTCTCCTACGCGCCAGGTGGGATCGGCCTTCAAGGTCTTCACCTATACCGCGGCGATCGCGGACCGGAAGGCGACCATGAGCAGTCCGGTCCTCGATGCGCCGCTCGCGTTTCCGATGGGCGGACCAAACAACGGGCCCTACGTTCCCCAGAACTACGATCTCCGGTGGCATGGGGTAGTGCCGCTGAAGATTGCCCTGGGGAACTCGCTCAACATTCCTGGGATCAAAGCCGAGCTGTACACCGGGATCCCGGCGGTGCTGGACGTCGCGCGACGAATGGGCGTCACTACCCTAACTCAGCCTGATTCGACCTATGGCCCAAGTCTTACATTGGGCTCCTATCCCGTGCCAGTGATCGAAATGGCGTTAGGCGCGGCGACGCTGGCCGACCTCGGCATACGACGTGAACCAACAGCGATCCTGAGCATCAGCGACGCCCTCGGTCATCCCATCTACGATTACGACCCGAGCCAGAATACATTCCAGGCGGTCAGCCCCCAGGTGGCCTTCATCATGGGCGCCATGCTCTCCGACGATCGCAATCGATGGATGGAGTTCGGGGCGGGTGGCGACCTCACCCTTCCTGGTCGCCAGGTGGCAGCCAAGACCGGGACTTCGCAGGATTTCCGCGACAATTGGACGCTTGGCTACACACCAACACTGGCGACGGCAGTCTGGGTCGGAAATCCAGACGGTACGCCCCTCAGTCATAGCTCGACCGGGATCGTTGGGGCTGCACCTATCTGGCATCAATTCATGAGCGCCGCGCTTCGTGGAGTGCCAAACCAATGGTATGCGGCGCCGGACGGTGTCAACCAGGTTGGCGGCGATTACTTTCTCCCAGGGACGGAGCATCTGCCCCCAGTGCTTGCTGGGCCGTGGCCGGTGTGTCCTTTCTCTCGGTACGATCCCAACCAATTGACCTGGAGCAACATCATGGTCGCCGGGGTGCCCTGCACACTCGGCACGAGTTCAAGCCGATTCTTCAATCTGTCAGGCTCCTTCACCTTCCAGCGACCCTAGTGGCGTTAGGGCCGAGCTCTCTAGAACTGCGCCGCGAAAAGAGAAATGGCCGAACCGGCGGGGGCTGCGAGCCGTGCGCAGATTTCTTGGGCTCGACCGGAAATGCCGGCAGGGGTCGGGCCACCAACCATGAGGCTCGTGGTTGGCGCAGCGTCTAGGCGCGATCCGCCCAGGCGACGAGGTTGGCCGCACTCAGCGTGTTGATGACTTTATCGGCCGCAACGACGCAGGCTGCGGCCCGTTCGCAACCGACCATCTGCCAGTCGAGCTGCCCGGGGGCGTGAGCATCGGTGTCGATGGCGAAGCGGCAACCTGCCTCCACGGCCAGTCTGAGTAGCCGCTTAGGCGGGTCGAGCCGCTCGGGACGTGAGTTGATCTCCACGGCGACGTCAAACTGCCGGCAAGCCGCGAACACGTCCTCCGCGTCGAACTCCGACTCCGGCCGCCCTCGGCCGACGACGATGCGACCGGTGCAGTGGCCCAGCACGTTGGTGAGCGGGTTGGCGACTGCCGTCATCATTCGTTCAGTCATCTGCTCGCGGGGCATGCGCAGCTTCGAATGCACGCTGGCGACGACGATGTCGAGACGGTCGAGCAGGCCGTCCTCCTGGTCGAGCGAGCCGTCCTCGTTAATGTCGACCTCTATGCCGGTGAGGACGCGGAAGGGTGCCAGTCCGACGTTGAGCCGCTCCACCTCCTCGAGCTGCTGGCGCAACCGCTCCGCAGAGAGGCCTCTGGCCACGGTGAGTCGCGGCGAGTGGTCGGTCAGGGCGACATACTCGTGACCCAGCGAGCGGGCCGCCTCGGCCATCTCCCGGATGCTGCTGCCGCCGTCCGACCAGTCGGAGTGCGTGTGGCAGTCGCCTCGAAGCGCCGCACGCAAGGCAGCGGCGTCGTCGGCCACGGCGCGACCTTCGGTGGATTCCAGCCGACGGAGGTACATTGGGGCCGCGCCGCGCTGCGCTTCGATGATTGCCAGCGCCGTGACGGCGCCGATGCCGGGTAGCTGCTGGAGCGAACCATCACGGATCCTCCGTTCGAGCTCGTCCGCGGTGAGGGCAGAAACGACGTCGGCGGCGCGGCGGAAGGCGCGAACACGGTGGGTCGGCTCCTGCGCCAGCTCCAAAAGGAAGGCAATGCGCCGTAGGGCGGTGACCGCCCGGGCATCGTGGGGCACAGCGGTCTCTTATCCCCGAGCAGACTCGTACGTGGCGATCAACACGCCTGTGCTCGTGGTGCTGTTGTCAACCAGCCGCAGCGATGCTTGCGCGCCGCCGGCAAACAGCCGCCGCCCGGTGCCCAGCACCAGAGGAGCAATCATCAGCAGGTACTCGTCGATCAAATCGGCGGCCATCAGCGAGCCGATCAGCACGCCGCTACCCATGATCACG
>Ga0209155_1000031_pt1 | contig 56297 bp, 60 predicted proteins | sample GraSoiAngelo_122_FD_185879 | JGI IMG/M metagenome (GOLD analysis project Ga0209155, IMG submission 185879) | Grasslands soil microbial communities from the Angelo Coastal Reserve, California, USA - 14_0927_02_20cm (SPAdes) (version 2) | ecosystem: Environmental > Terrestrial > Soil > Grasslands ... | reverse complement strand
CTATCGCAGATATAGACGCCTGGTCCGGCGATCAATTTGCGAACCTCCGCATGGCTCTTGCCACAAAACGAGCACATGGTGAGGTTGGAAGCGCGGGCCATATTTTTTGAGAAGCTCTCTTATCCTCCGACTTTACGCGGCAAAGCGGTTTCAGCCACTTCTACCGATCGATCGCCGGAAGGAGGAGTCGCTCCATCGAGCAGCTTCACCTCCTTGCGAGACTTGATCACTTCGTCCACTAGACCGTACGTTTTCGCTTCCTGGGCAGACATGTAGTAATCGCGATCCGAATCGCCCCGCACTTGTTCCTCGGACTTACCCGTGTGCTGTGCGATTATTTTAATGAGGCGCTTTTTCAGCTTGAACATGTAATCGACTTGACGCTCCACGTCGCTGGCAGCGCCCTGCGCGCCTCCGGAAACCTGATGGATCATGATATCGGAATTTGGGAGCGCGAAACGCTTGCCTTTTGTTCCCGCGCAAAGCAGGACGGCAGCCATGCTCGCGGCCATTCCAAGGCAATAGGTAGTCACATCGCACGTGAGAAACTGCATCGTATCATAAACCGCAAGACCCGCAGTGACTGAGCCGCCGGGCGAATTGATATAGATATTGATGTCCTTCTTCGAATCCTCCATTTGCAAAAACAGCAACTGCGCAATGACAAGATTAGCAATGTGATCGTCCATCGGCGTCCCGATAAAAACGATGCGATCCTTGAGTAGTCGCGAATAAATGTCGTAGCTGCGCTCGCCCCGGCCAGTCTGCTCCACGACCATAGGGATCAGCACCTGGGAAAGATTTTGGTTCGATACACTCATGATTTTTCTTCTTTGACAGCGGGTTCTTGCGCTGTCTCGACGCTAACATTCGCCTTAAGGAAATCAAGAGTCTTACCCAGCAGTATCTGTTCCGCGAACCCGTCCAGACCATCGTGTCCCTGCAGTTCCTTGCGCATTTTATCCACGGGAACATTATATCGCGCTGCTTCCTCACGAAGCCGCGCGTTGATGTCGTCCCGTGACACCTGGATGTTTTCGCGCTCTGCAATCCGATGCAGAATGAAGTTGGTCTTCAACCGGTGAGCCGCAAGCCCCGCGGCGGTCTCGACGAGCTCTTTCTCTTTTTCCTTTAACATCTCATCAGGAACACCGCGTTCGCGGTTTCGTTGCACCAGGTCTGCCAAAACTCGACGCGTTTCACTTTTTAGCAGGGGAGGCGGCAACTCGAACTGAATCCGTTCGTGCAAATATTTCACGACCTGCCCTTCTTTCGCTCGGTCGCGTTCATGCTTCTTTTCATGCACAAGATCGTGTTCGATAACTTGGCGCAGATCGGCAAGCGTCCTTCCAGGAATCAATTTGGCCGCAAACGCATCATCCAAAACCGGCAATACTTTCTGCTTAATCTCACTCACAGTGACATTGTAATTTGCTTGTTTTCCTGCCAATTCCTTCACCGGAAAATCCACCGCGAAATCGACGGTTACCGTGCGCGTTTCGCCCGGCTTTTGCCCTACCATTTGTTCGCAAAATTTCGGGAGAAAATTATTGGGCGCGAGATGCAACCAGAATTTTTTCCCGCCGTGAAGATTCTTGCTCGCCTGGGGCGCGATTTCACTAATGGGCTTGCCATCGCTGGATCCCTCAAAGTCGATGACGGCAAAGTCGCCCATCTCCAGTCCACGCTCCGGAACATCAACGAAATCGGCCGTTTGATCGCGTAGCCGCTCGATTGCAACATCGACTTCCGACCCAGAGACATTCGTCTCCGGCAACTGCACTGGAATGTTTTTGTATTCGGGCAATTCAAATTCCGGCGCGGTAACAACGGTTGCGCGGAACCGCATCGACTTGTCCTCGCCAAGCTGGACGTCTTCGATATTGGCCAGCGAAGCAACCCGCAACTGTTCTTGCTCGATCGCCTCATGATAACTCTTGGAAACAAGCTTCTTGGTCAATTCATCCTGAATTTCCTTGCGAAATCTCTTCTCAATCACGGCACGCGGTGCCTTACCAGGCCGGTAACCCGGAATTTTGGCGAAACGCGCAAAGCTGTTAGCGATCGCATCCCATTCTTTGGATACTTCCTCCGAGGGCACTTCAATTTGCAGCGTGGAGACCGACCCCGCCTGCTTTTCAACTTCGACCTTCATAACCTCAATGTAACGGCGCTCTGCAAGCGCCGCAAAACCTGCCCAAACCTGGCTGGGCCGGAACGTCGCGTCACGGTTTCGTAAATCGAATAAGCTGCGTCAGGACGCACCGCCATTGCCCATTGAGCCTCACAAAAAAATCTGTCGCACGCTCCTCAGCGCTGAAATCTTGCCCCATAAATTTCCCCTTCGTCCGAGTCAACGCAGTTACCACTCCGCTGTCCCCGTAGACACGCACCCGCAGGTTATCGGACTCCATTATCTCGTGAGTGAGAGTGCCAGACTTGATCACTCCAAGAAAGCGCTCCTTATCAATGATTCCTCCATTGGCATTGATGATGATCCATTCATCGGTAACAAATCGCTCGATCGCTCCCGGATCATTTTTGACGATTGCCTCCGCAAATTCCGCTTCAAGCTTCAGCAGTTCTTCTTCCATTTTCTAAATTCTTTCGTGTGTTTAATGGACTCTCCTCCCTTTGACGTAAACCGAGTCCGTTTGCTGAACTCCGAACCAATACGCAAGCTCTCGGTAATCCACGCAATCGAATATTGAGAAGTTCGCCAGTTTACCGGATTCGAGCGAGCCAATCTGATCGCCTCGGCCTAACGAATATGCCGGATTTATCGTCGATGCCGAGACAGCCTCTGCTGGCGACATCTTCATTTGTGTGCACGCAATCGACAAAATCATTGGCATGCTCGGTGTCGGCGATGAGCCGGGATTGAAATCAGTCGCGATTACGATCGAGAGACCTGCCTCGATCATTTCTCGCGCCCGCGGATAATGGCTCGATCCAAGCGCATAGACCGAGCCGGGTAACAATACCGGTTGCACGCCTCCAGATTTCAATGCCGCGATCCCCTCTTTGTCGGTTTTTTCCAGGTGATCTGCCGTTGTGGCTTTCAATTGGCCAGCCAATTTTGCCGCGCCTGAATTATTTAGCTGATCCGCATGGATTCGCAGTTTCAATCCAAGCTTTTTCGCCGCGCCAAGTATCCGACTCGATTGTTCGATATCGAAATAGCCGCTCTCGCAAAATACGTCGCAAAATTCGGCAAGACCGTCCGAAGTCACTCGCGAAAGCATCTCGTTAACGACGAGATCGACGTATTCGTCAGCACGCCTTTTGCGCGGCACTGCGTGTGCGCCGAGGAACGTCGGCACAATTTCCAGCGGCGTCTCTTGATTGAGGCGCCTCATCACACGCAGCATCTTCAGTTCATCTTCGACGCTCAGACCGTAGCCCGATTTTGATTCCACAGTTGTCGTTCCGCAGCGCAGGAACCAGTCTGCATGCTTTTTTGCTTGCATAAGAAGGTCGGTTTCACTCGCTGCTCGCGTCTTTTCAACGGTTGACCAAATTCCGCCCCCAGCCTTGGCGATTTGCTCATAGGTGTCACCGCACGCGCGGCGCTCGAAATCGTCCAGCCGATTCCCGGCAAAAACCAAATGCGTGTGCGCATCAACAAAACCGGGGAGAACGACTTTCCCGCGAGCGTCGATAACTTCCGCATCGCCTGCTTTCTTTTCTATCTCAGCGCTGGGACCGACGACGTCGATCTTGCCGTCGCGAATCAGCATTCCACCATTGGGAATCATTGCCAGTTCGGACAGTTCACGTCCCGCGCGTGGCCGCTTCGGGCCGGCCAGGGTGACCAGCTGGGATGCGCGAAGAACCGCGATAGAACTCATGATTCGTTGAATCGTTGAAACAAAAAGGGCGTTGTCATTCTGAGCGAAGCGAAGAATCTCTGATCTTTTTTTTGCCGACGCTAGGATGAAAACTAGAGATGTTTCGCTTCGCTCAACATGACAAGGATAGGCTTGGCCGCTTTATCCCTTCAACGCAGTTTGCTTCCTACAACTTGATAGATGTTCTCGAACTGCGCATCGGAATCGGCGCTGATGTTTCGCATTCTCTGGGCAAGAGCTCCCTTGAATTTTTCGTCCTTCAGCTGCGCAAGATTGATTTTCACGTTCAGCGCCGCACCTTCGATACACGCACGAGTGGCTAACGCGCCGACACCGACATCCGAAGCCGAGGCTGGATTTCCTTTTTCGGCCATTTCAGTGAGCAATTCATAAGATTTCGACGCGGTCTCCATGACCTTCAACGGAACCTCGGCTGCATACTTGGTTGCCTGTTCAATCGCAGTCGATCGCGCCGCTTTCTCTTCAGCTGACTCTTTGGGCAACGCGAACGCATCCATTACCTTGTTGAACGCTGCTGTATCTTCATCCACCAGCGACAGCAATTCATCTTTGAGCTGCTGCGCTTTCACTGCCGAATTGCTGAAATATTCGAGCTTGTCATCCCAACCGCGTTTTCCTGCGGACAAGTTCGCAACCATTCCGCCTAACGAGGCGCCTAGCGCGCCCATTAATGCTGCGACAGAGCCGCCGCCGGGCGCAGGCGAATCGCTGAGGGTTTCGTTGCAAAATTCGCGCAGATTCATCTTCGCCAGGGACCTCTTTGGCTCAGCAGATTCGATTTTGAATTCAATCACCTTTTCTTTTGGATAGAAAGGTTTCAGTTCGCTCAAGCCCATCGAGCGAATGGCGATGTCGATCAATTCTTCATCGGCCACCCCTTCCGACCATTTTTGCTTGCGCAAGAAATATCGCCCTGCATCAACGAGAGATTTCTTCGGGACCATGCCCACAATCTCTGAGCCGGTCACGCGCAGGCCGCGTCTGGCTGCCGATTCGCAACACGCATCGAACGCCGCGTGTAACGGCGTTTCTTCGATATTGGTCAGGTTCATCGAGACCTGTGCAATCCCGTATTCCTTCACAAACCAACCAATTGCCTTGACGTGCGTCAGCATACCGGGAATCCGGATCGGCTCGCTATTTGCATCCAGCAACGGTTTTCCCCACGGCGTTCCATCTTCGGTCTGCACCCTACCCTGCTCTCGCACATCAAACGCAACCGAGTTTGCGCGCCGCACTGATTTCGTGTTCAGATTCACATTGTAAGCGACAAGAAAATCTCGAACACCGATTACAGTTGCCCCTGATTTTTCGCTGAATATCTCGGGCCCAAAATCTGGTTTCCATTCGGGCTGTCTTATTTTTTCGAAGAATCCTTCGTATTCGCCCGCGCGAATTATGGACAAATTCGAGCGCGCTTCATTTTTCGCCGCTTTTTCATAGAGATAGACGGGTATTTTCAATTCATCGCCAACACGCTGTCCCAGGCGATTTGCACAGGCGATTGCTTCATCCCAGCTCACGTTGCTGACGGGAATGAACGGACAAACATCCGTCGCGCCCATGCGCGGGTGCGCTCCCTTGTGTTTGTGCATATCGATTAACTCCGACGCTTTCTTGATGGCGCGAAATGCCGCTTCCACCGCTGCATCAGGACCGCCGACGAACGTCACCACGGTGCGGTTGGTGCTCGCGCCAGGATCGACATCCAACAGCGAAACGCCGTCCACCGATTCAATCATATCGGTGATCTGTCGAATCACGTTCTGATCACGGCCTTCCGAAAAATTCGGGACGCATTCGATCAATTTTTGCATGGCTCAAGGGTCGGTTAGCAGTCATTCCTGTAGCGGTGGTCCACGACCGTCGCAAATTTTTGGAAGTGCGGCTGGCGCGAAAACGGCACGCTGACGCCTTGGCCGGACGAAACGCTATTGATTCGGCGATATGAAAACATCCTTGCGCGGAAACTTCTCGAACAAGGAAGGTGGCTTGCCAAAATTAGTCGCCAGAACATCAACCGGATTGCTGGCGATCCAAGCAGAAAGATCAATCGCCTGATAAATTCCGGTGTTAAAACCGATCAGCATTCGACTCGGCTTGCTCCCGACGTTTTCAATCGAGTGCCCATAGCCCTGTGGGATGTAACCGACATCGCCGGCGTTCAGCTGCTCCGTTCGAAATCGGCCATGCGACCCAAACATCGTCACGCTGAGATCGCCTTCGATTACATATTGCCACTCATCGGCGTTTGGATGCCAATGAAGTTCGCGCAACGCGCCTGGTTCGAGGTCGAGAATTACGCCAGTGACTGTTGTCGAAATGGGAAATCGAGTGGAATCGATACGCCATTCGCGGCCGCCTTTGAAAACCGCGTGCGGCGCACCCGCTAACATTCGAAACTTGTGTGTCTCTGGAGGCGAGACGCTTGGCCCCTGAAGATTTTCCGGCATTCGTTCTGGCGGAACAGCGCCGCGGGCAAAATAGACTTCCTCCTTTGGAAAGCCATCGAACGCTGAGTCAGGCAGACCAAAATTTTTCGCCAGCAGCGGCTTGGGCGTGTGTCCAATCCAGTCGGTAATACTGAACGTGCCAAACTCGGAGAAATAACCGTTGTCAAAGATCAAAATGAAATGGGTCGGTTCGTTGCCGAGGCACTCGAGCATGTGGGCGTACCGCGAGGAAAGTACCAGATATCGCCTGGTTCGAAGTCATTCGTCTCCGCTTGACCGGCCGGGTTAATCACTGTTGTGCGAACGCGGCCTTTGAGAACGAACGCCCATTCCGCTGCAGTCGCGTGCCAGTGAAGTTCGCGCATCACACCGGCTTCAAGTTGCATCGACACGCCGGCGATTCCTTTGGAGATGGGAAGTTGTTCAACGGTCGCTTCCTTTCCAAAACTGTTCCCCAGAACTTTCCCCTTGGATTTCTCCAACTCGAATTTGAAAGTCGGCAGTTCTTTTCCGGATAAGAGAGGATCCGGCACATTATTTTGAAAGGTCAGATCGCTCATAGGCGATTTCTTAAATCGCCCCACCCAGATTGATCAAGCGAATCCTGACTTCGCGCGCGACCAGATGCGATACCTAGTACAATCCCAACGCCTCGACGGTCGGCTCGTCAATTGCTCCAGTAACAATCAGTCCCTGGTCACGCTGGAAATTAGCAAGAGCAGCTCGCGTTTCCACGCTTAGCGACCCAGTCACAAACCCGAAGTAGTAACCTGCGTCCTGCAACGCAGCTTGAACATTCGCTATCACCTGGTCGGGTAGCAGATTACTATACGTGTAGATTGGCCCGTCGTAATCGTAATAGTTATTAAGCGGATCATAACCGTAAGCGGGGTACCAATAGCTCGCATCCAGGAAATAATATCCGCCCGTGACGAAAACGATGTTGTTACAATGCTGCCGCCACCAGTCGCGATTATGCCATCCGTGCCAATTACGACGAAGCGCATCGGAATAGCTGAACCGATTCCTTCCAGTTTGGTGATTCTTCTTGACCTTGGGCTGCTTAAAATCGCGATTCGCCCAATCACGGACGACCGGTTGCGCATCGCCATTTCGTGCGCGGTGTGGGGTGTCGATTGTCTCCAAGCCTTCCGAAATCTCTCGCTTCGCCAACACATGTTTGGTCGGCTGTAGATCGTCCGTTCTGACCGCGCGCTGATCGTCCGTTATCGATAGCGGAGTTTGCACAATTCCGCTTCGCGGCAACAGGTTGCCGGTTGGTTGCACATTGTCAGTTGGCGTGTGCTGTTGAATCCTCATTGCCGCCAGCCTCGTATTCAGTTGCCGGGTGAGCGGTGAATAATTCGGCCGAAGATTGATGGGCTGACTTTGGACTCGAGGCGGGAGCATGCCGGACGGGCGCTGGCCAATGTTTGCCGGCCCACGGGGAACATACGGCTGATTTGCATTGTTGGGGGGCACGTTACTCGCTCGAACACCATTACTCGGTGCGACACGAGGAGCATTCTGGGGAGCGAATCCGGTTGTTTGTCCTGTGCTCGTGCAAATTCCCACTCCAAGTACCACGACCGAACAAAGAGCCGCGAATCTCGATAGCTTCATTAAGTTCCTCTGCTGATTAAACATCACAAACGCCCTTTCGTTGCAAGCTTTCGACTGAAACGCTTTCAAAGCTATTCAGGCAAACGTCAAATTATTTGATCTACCGCAAGTCACGAACAAGGGCGATTCAGGAGATTCGCCGGCTCCCGATAACGGTGGCCCCAAGCCCTCAGTTGGCATGTTGCAATCTGTGATTCGGAACTTACAATCTACAATTGTTTTCTCGGGGTCTTAGCTCAGTTGGTAGAGCGCCTCAATGGCATTGAGGAGGTCACGGGTTCGAATCCCGTAGGCTCCATTTTCTTTTTGCACATCACAGCAGCATCGCAACGACTGCGACCCTGCGCTGATCAGCTAAAACCATTCCGGCTTGCGCGGTAACAAACGCGTAACTTTTCCCATGCAGCGCGCAGCGCAAATCGCTGCGATTCTACGGGCATGAAAGCAACACGTAATCCTACAGCAAATGATTTTGGTAAGAGCGACAATCGTCCTTTCAGGAATGATGCGGAAAAAAAAGCCAAGTCTCTCAAAGGTTCGATCAGTCGTCGTTTATTCCTAGGCAAATCACTCGCAATGGGAGCCGGAACAATCGGCGCAGGGCTCTTAGCAAATGCGTCTTTAGCAAGCGAGATATCACGACCTCGGCCAACACCTGGGCCTCGGCCAACACCTGGTAGAGGAGGTCTAACAGCGGGGGATGCAGCTCTGCTTCGGTTCCCAGCGGCACTGGAGCTACTCGAGGCCGACTTTTGGATCCAATACAATGAACTCGGTGGCGTCCAGGATAACGAAGTCCCAGGCGGGACCGGAAATGAAGCCTACACTGAGGCCATTGAGGTGCTCGACGAAGACATGCCCGTATACATCCACGACAACACCGATGATGAAATCACTCACCATACTTTCCTTAACGCCTACCTGGAGTCCAAGGGAGCAGATCCTGTAAATCTGGATCCGTTTCGGACTCTGATGGGCAGCACCGCGACGGGAGTCAATCCGGACTTGATCGGAAGACGACTCACGAACCTGACGCAACTCACTATCGACACCAGCTGGTGGACGCGTTATCGCGACGACAGTCATAACCCAGATCTTGATCCAAACTTCACCTTTCCGCAGGCCGTCCCGACTTTAGGGGTGAACCAGCATACGGCAATTCCCAGGACTGATGCGGACACGACTGATGCTAATTTCCTACAGGCGATCGCAAATACTGCGGCTTTCCACTTTCCAACCATTGAACAAGGTGGCAACAGCCTGTATCCGGCGTTGGCACTCAGAGCGACCCGTGAGGAGGTCTTGCGGATTCTGATCAGCATCGGACCTACTGAAACGATGCACTTTCAAACATGGTCAGATAAGGCGGGCAATGCACCGCCGCTGACTGCTGTTGATCCCGTGACTGGTGTTTCGGTGACTTTTCCTGATCTGGAAGTGGACGACGAACTCCTGAACAAGAGTCTGATCATGCCGGAGCCGTGCCCGTTCCTGGATCGAAGCCTGCCCATTGTTTCGATCATTCGACCGACCAAGACGGGAGGCGTTGCTATGAGCACCCTGCAGTTCCTGACAGACATGGGACTGTTCATCGGCCAGTCACAGGCGTTCTTTGCCTTGATGACCCAACTTGCACAGGACGCAGACCATGCCAGACATGGTGGTGGTTGAGAAATGTAACCGTCACGTCAGCCAGTTAATAGCAAGGATTGCGAACGTCGGACGTGAAGCCGCATCGTGCTCATCAGGTTTAGGGATTAGGGTTCGATCCCCTTGTCTGTGGCGGCAGAATTTTTTCTCTTTCGCCGAATTATTTTTCAGGGGAGGGTCCTTTGTTCCGCAGAAGGTGCGCAACATCGATAGCCTGGTGGGTTTTCATTTTGCGGTGTCGATCACTTTTGATGCACAAAACCAACTCCATCGTCATGTGCGCACCCAGAACGACGGTTTTCAATACAGCCGCGAATCTTGAATTGTGGCCGCAGATTCTGCCGCACTATCGCTATATCCGTTACCTCGAACGGAGCCCGGATCGAAATGTCGTCGTAATGGCTGCCACGCGCTCAGGCATTCCCATTTCGTGGATTTCCGAACAGATCATCGATCGCGACCGCGCTGAAGTCCGCTTTCTTCACTTGAAAGCATTCACGAAGGGAATGCGAGTAGTGTGGACATTTCAGGAAGCGCCAGCTGGTGTGCTGGTCGAAATTAAGCACGACCTGGCATTTCGCGTGAAGATTCTAGCGCCCATCGCGGACAAGATTATCGGTGGCTTTTTCATTCATCACATCGCAAATAAGACACTGCGCTGCATGAAATCGTACGTCGAGGCGAACACAGATAAGGTCACTGCATGAGCCACCGACGCGCTGTTATCACTGGAATTGGTCCAATCACCTGCATCGGCAACGGGCGCGAGAGTTTTTGGAGGGCAATTCTCGCGGAAAAAAGCGGTATCAATGACATCGCTAGTTTCGATCCCAGCGTCTTCCGTGTGCGCTCTGCCGGCGAGATTCGTGATTGGGACCCAGAAGTGTTTTTCTCTCCGCACCGTCTGAAACGACTCGATCGCTACGCACAGTTCGCAGTCGTGTCGGCGCAAATGGCGCTCGATGATGCGCACATCGAGTATTCCCGCGAAAACCCGCAGGACCGAATCGGTGTCAGTTTCGGCACGGCGCTTGGCGGCGTTTGCAAGGCCGAGGAACAGTATCTCAGGTATCTAAAAAAGGGCGCGCGCGGAGTTCAACCTACGCTTGCCGTTCAGGTATTTGGTGGTTCGGCCCATTCGAATATCGCGATCGAATTCGGTTTTCGCGGCGTGGGCACCACAAATTCGAACAGTTGCGCCAGTGGGACCGTATCGGTGGGCGAAGCGTTAAGATACATCAGGGACGATTTTGCAGACGTGATTGTCGCAGGCGGGGCGGAAGCACCTCTGACGACCATTACTGTGGGCGCGTTCGACATCATCAAGACCATGAGCAGATGGCCGGGGAATCCCGCCTTCGCTTGCCGTCCGTTCGATCTGTTGCGCGATGGATTTGTCATGGGCGAAGGCGGAGCCTCGCTGGTCATTGAAGAACTTGAACATGCGCGTGCCCGCGGCGCGCACATTTACGCGGAAGTGCTCGGATATAGTTTAAATAACGATGCTTTCCATATGACGTCGCCTTTGCCAAACGGCGAATCGTCCATTCGCGCGATGCGCGAGGCGCTCGCCGATGCAAAAGTAGCGCCCGACCGAATCGATTACATCAACGCGCACGCCAGCTCAACCCAGCTCAACGACAGTGCGGAAACTGCATCGATCAAACAAGTATTTGGCGAACATGCGCGACGAATCCCAGTCAGTGGGACAAAAGGTTATTATGCGCATCCGCTCGGCGCGACCGGCGCAATCGAGGCGGCGCTTTGCGCGCTCGCTTTGGATCGGCAATGGGTTCCGCCCACAATTAACTATGCAAATCACGATCCTTTATGTGACCTCGACGTTGTGCCCAATCACGGACGCGAAGCCGAACTGAAATATGTAATAAGTAACTCGTTCGGTTTCGGCGGAATTAATGCGTGTTTGGTGTTGGGAAAAAAGCCTGATTAGCAACGCGGTCTGTCATCCCGAATCGCGCAGATAATGAGGGACCTCCCAATCGAAGCTTGTGACATACTAGATAATTTGAAGATCCCAACCTCTCTGTGCGAGCTCCTTCGCATCGCTCAGGGTGACTCGCTGATCTTGTCTTGCAGGTGATCGAGCAAATCCGGCCGGTTTTCGCGCGTGCGCTTTATCGCCTGTTCTTTGCGCCACTTTGCAATCTCAGCATGGTTTCCGGAAAGCAAGACCTTCGGTACCTTCCAATCGCGAAATTCTGCCGGCCGCGTGTACTGCGGAGCTTCGAGTAGTCCGTGATTGAAACTGTCGTCCATCGCCGATTGTTCATGGCCAAGCGCCCCTGGCAATAAACGCACGATTGCATCGACAAGAACGACCGCGGCGATTGCCCCGTTCGTGAGAACGTAATCGCCGATGGAAATCTCCAGATCCACCAGATGTTCAATCACACGGTGATCGACTCCTTCATAATGCCCGCAGACAATGATGACATGCGGCTCTGCCGAAAGCTGTGTCGCCAGTTGTTGATCAAACCGTTGCCCGGCGGGCGACATCAGCACCACTCTGGATGTTGGATTTCGGAGATCTTTGACAGCCGCAAAAATCGGCTCTGGTTTCATCACCATTCCCTGGCCGCCGCCGAACGGTGCGTCGTCCACGACATGGTGTTTATCCGTGGTCCAGTCCCGCAGGTTATGGATTTGAAGATCAACAATCCCGTTTTCTTGCGCGCGTTTCATGATGCTTTCGCCAAGAGGCGCGCCACAGATGTCAGGAAATAATGTCAGGATGTCGATCTTCACTCAGGAAGAAAAACGTCGAACGACCTGCGGCTGACGTCCAATCATGAATCGGACATGAAGATTTACTCGACGATCTCAAGGGTCGCCCGCTGGCCATGGCGCGCGGCGGAACTGGCAAGCAATGCGCGAATAGCTTGAATGGTCTGGCCGCTGCGACCAATCACGCGGCCAACGTCTCCCCGTCGAAGTTGCAACTTAAAGACGGTCGTTCTGCCGTTCGGAATTTCCGTGAGGACCATGTCGTCAGGAAATTCGATCAGCTGCCGGATAACGAATTCGAGAAACTCTCTCATGCGCCAGAAAGACTAACCACGAATCCGCCTTCGCACAATAGCGACGGCGTGACAGCTGAACACGAACAAGCACAAAATCGCGACTCTCCGGCGCGTTCCAGCCTCCGCTGTCCTCAGCGGATCACATCATGAGGATATTACCAACGGCGAAAAGAAACCGTTATTAACCCAACGCGCCGAGACTAATCGGCGGGTTCACCCGGAGGCGACGACTCTGCCTGTGTCGATTGTGGGCTTTCTGCCTCCACTTGGGATGACGGCTTAGAGGTCGTCGTTGCTTTCTTATTTTGTTTTATAAAGCTGCGCACCGTATCGGATGGTTGTGCACCTTTGCTGATCCAATATTCGATCCGATCAATCTTCAACGTACTATTGTGACCGGGTTTCTTTGGATCGTACGCGCCGATGATCTCGATAAATTTCCCATCGCGCGGGCTCCGCCTGTCGGCCACTACCACTTTGTAGTAGGGGCTATTCTTCGTTCCTTCTCTGCGTAATCTGATTGAAACTGCCATGTTAACTTCTCATTCGCACCAATTGCGCCATCATCTTTTTCATTTTGCCCGTGCTTTTCATCATCTTCCGCATCTGATCAAAGCGCCGTAACAAATCGTTTACCTCCGTGACTGTGCAGCCGCTGCCGCGTGCGATGCGCTGACGACGCCGCGCATTCAAAATGTCGGGACGCGTCCGCTCTTCGTTCGTCATCGAAAGCACGATGGCTTCCGTGCGCTTAAGCTGCTTCTCGTCAACAGAGAGGCCTTGCACATTACTCATGCTGGGCAACATGCCAAGAATATTCTCCAGCGGCCCCATTCGCCGCATCATCTTGAACTGCGCCAGGAAGTCATTGAAATCAAATGAAGCCGTTCGCAGTTTCCGCTCCAATTGGGCAGCTTCTTCTTCATCCACTGCTTCTGCCGCTTTTTCGACCAGACTAACGACGTCGCCCATTCCAAGAATCCGGCCGGCCAACCGCTCTGGAACAAAGACTTCAAACTGATCGAGCTTTTCCCCAGTTCCTGCGAACTTGATTGGTTGCCGCGTCACTTCGCGCATGGACAATGCCGCGCCGCCTCGCGCGTCACCGTCCAGTTTCGTTAAAATGATTCCGGTGATGGACAAAGCGTCGTCAAAACGGGATGCAACGCTAACTGCCTGCTGGCCGGTAGCGGCATCAACCACCAGCAGCGTTTCCTGCGGGTTTAAGAATTCTTTCAGCCTTTTTAGCTCCTGAATCAGCGCCTCGTCGATCTCCTGGCGACCTGCCGTATCGAAGATTTCGACAATGGGCGCACCTGGCTGTCGCGCCCTGGCAGATGTGTGAGCAGCGGCACGCTCCACATTCTTTTCGCCCGGCTCGGGAGTGAATACCGGGACGTCGATTTGTTTCCCTAGCGCTACCAACTGTTCGATCGCCGCCGGTCTCTGCAAATCGCACGCGATTAAAACTGGCGTGCGACCCTGCTTTTTCAGAAGACGCCCCAGTTTGGCAGACGAAGTTGTTTTGCCCGACCCATTAAGACCGACAATCAAAACTCGGCCTGTATCTCCGAGATTAACCGGCGCGGCGTTGCCTCCGAGCAAGGCAGTTAATTCGTCGTAGAAAATTTTTACAATCTGCTGGCCCGGCGTAATGCTGCGAAGAACGGCTTCTCCAAGCGCTTTCTCTTTAACGCGTGCAATGAATTTTTTGGCGACTTGAAAATCGACGTCCGCTTCAAGCAAAGTCAGCCGGACGTGGCGTAACGCGGTATCGACGTTCGATTCGCTGATCGTGCCGTGTCCACGCAGCTCTTTGAAGACGTGCTGAAGTTTGTCAGAGAGTTGGGAAAACATGACATCAAAAAGTTAGAGGGCCCCCACCCGTCGTCGCGCGGTAGAGCACGCGTCCCGCGTGCTGGCGAGCCCGTCCCCGCGATCGCGAACTTTTGATACACCAACGTTTCACGATCGAATATGACATAAGAAAGATCGTTTCGGAGCGCCGCCGAGACCAGCAAGCGGAGACGCATGCCCTCCCCAAAACCCACGCCGAGCTTATTTTTTAGGTGTAGGTATCGGCGAGGTCCCCCCGGCCGCGCCCTCTTCAATTCCGAAAGTCCAATGCGCTTCGACCTTTTTCCCCTGAGATTTCGCGCTGATAATCACGCTACACGATTTCTCGTGCAACTTTTGCGTCACTTGGTATGACACCGTACCGGATTTCGGGTCATAATTCGCAGGAACAACACCGAGACCGCTCACGCGCAGTTGCACACTGCCAGGCTCGATCGCGCCAATCGGACTGAGGTTAGCCTTAATTAAAGGCAGAGCCGTGTGCACCGTCTCGCCATCTGCCGGTTGGGTCGCGAGATCCTTCGCGCCAACTTCGGCGACCGCTGCTCCCCCTCCAGTTGAGGTAGCGATCATTTTTACAGCATCTTCAAATACCTTGGGCTTGTTCGCTTCGATCGCATAACGACCGATTGAATCCATCGACGACGTAAAGGTGATGGGCTGACCGTAAACCGTAAACATCGCCTCGTACCCGGAATTTCGGGCAATCTCTTTAACGTGTTCGTTATAATTCCCGAACGGCACTGCAAAGCAATTCACTTTGATGCCCAGTCGCTGCTCGAGCAGTTGCTTGGAACCCACCACTTCGTTTTGTATCCATTGCTCGTATTGAGGCCCGGTCAATTTCGTCTTCGTCCTCTTCCCTCCGGTACTCGCGAGCATGATCGTATGCCCTTCGCGCAAATCCTGGTGAGTCGCGGAATGCGCTTCAATGTCCACACCGTTATCGCGCATATCCGCAAGCTGTTCCCAAGTAATCGCTTCCCCGCCGCCTAACGAGCCGCCCCGCACGCCTTCGGTGTAAATGAACATGGTGAACGGGTAACCGTATTTTTTCATAATCGGCCACGCGACTTCGTATTGCGATTTCCAGCCATCATCGAAAGTAACGACCGCAGAGCGCGGTGGTATATTCTTTTCGCCCTTCTTCCAGGCGAGCAAATCCTGCATTGAAATGACTGTAATGCCGCGATCCTTTAATTCCTTCATCTCCGCTTCAAACGCGGCAGGTGTGATCTCGGTCCCGGGATAGCGAATCTTGTCCACCAAACGGTGATAACAAAAAATGAGTACCTGGGCCGTTTGATCGACCACCGGCTTGGTGATCTTTGGAGATGCCGCCGCTAGTGGAGTTGCAACCGGTGTCGGCGATGAGGCGCTCGCCTGCTGCGAACTCGAGGAAGCGTTCTCCTGCTTCTTGCACATCGAAAGGTTCAGCGCAAGAAACAAAGGGAGAATCGCAAATCGGATTATCATAAAAGAAGTAAAGGCTTTATGCGCAGCAGCACAAAACACAAGTGCTTTTTGCAACTGCGATCAATAGACAGTCCCTCATCCAATTACGTTGTATCCTTTAAGCTTCGCGCGAAAAATTTTTGGTAGAAGACGTATTTTTTGCTATAAGATCAGAATGCTTCGCCAGGTCACTCGTCTCCTTGCAATCGCTTTTTTCGCTTCATTGGCTGCTTGCAGTACAGTCACGACTACCGGGGTTAAAAACACGACTAAGACTTTTAATACCGTGGTAGTGGACGCGGGACATGGGGGCAAAGATAGCGGCGCATATCGCCGCTATGGTCCACCTGAGAAGATGGTTGCCCTCGATGTCGCCCAACGTCTTAACCGCAAGCTGCGCGAATCTCAGCTGAAAACGGTGATGACCCGCGACTCGGATGTCTTCATTGAATTGAACAATCGTGTGGCCATCGAGAATGCACAGAAAAATGCAATCTTCGTCAGCATACACTTCAACGATTCGCGTCGCCGCGGCGTTCACGGAGTTGAAACGTATTATCATTCGGGCGCTTCATTCGATCTGGCGAACAGTATTCAAGGAAAACTGATGACTATCCCTCACTCTAAGAATGGCGGAGTGCACACGGCAAATTTTCGCGTGCTACGCCTCGCGACCTGTCCAGCAGTCCTTGTGGAATGTGGATACTTGAGCAATCGCGGTGATGGCGGTCAGGCGCGTGATTGGGAGTATCGCGAACTACTCGCAGACCGAATCGCGGAAGCAATTGTCGAACAACGGTTCGGCTCCGGTGTTTACCGTGGGTCGACGCAAGTAGCTGCAGAATCGCAGCCACAATCGGCGCCTCCCAGCGCCGGTACGGGCCTGACGCCAAACGCTGGGCATCGCTAGAATTCTTTTCCGCGCTCTTCGCGGCCGAATGCGGCGAGCAAGATCAACATCACAAAGATCACTAGCGCAAAAAGCGCCAGCGCCTTTGCATAATCCGGATGCCCACTTGCATCATGGAAATGATCGGCCAACCGGGCTTCAACAACAGCCGTGTTGGCGGCAAATAAGTTTCCGAGTTGATATGCAACTCCGGGAAATGTCCCGCGCACAGCGCCGGGCGAGAGTTCATTCAAATGTACGGGAACAACTCCCCAGGCGCCTTGCACCATGAACTGCATAGCAAACCCACCGATGACAAGAAGCGCGAAGCTCGACGGAAAAACCCAAAGGGGAATAAGGATTATCCCGAATACGGCAGTCAAAATAATCGAGCGACGGCGGCCCCATTTTTGCGACAGATGGCCAACCACTGTTCCGCCGCAAATTGCGCCAACAGCGTAAATAATCCCAGTCGCGGCCTTCTGTGTGACGCCATAGTGGCGTTGTTCACCGAGAAAAGTTTGATACATGTCCTGGGTCCCATGTGACATGGCGTTGAACGCCGTCATCAACAAAATGACGTATACAAAGAGACCCCAGTGCCGTTTTAGTACCGTCAGCAGATCGTTCCAGAAATTAGTCGTCTCACGCTGGCGTTGCAGCCAAACCGGCGATTCAGGCACTTGCGCACGGATGTACAGCACTAGAAGTGCGGGTAGCGCTCCCGCGACGAAGAGGCCGCGCCATCCGAAGAATGGAAACACGATCCAATACACAACGGCCGCCAGCAGATAACCAAACGCATAACCTTGTTGTAGAATTCCCGAGAACAATCCACGCGCGGCAGTTGGCAGGGTTTCCATTGCCAGCGACGCGCCAAGTCCCCATTCTCCGCCCATGCCGATTCCGTAAAGGGCGCGGAAGATCAGCAGCCAGGTGTAATTCGGAGAGAACGCGGTGAGCAACTCCATGAGAGAGTAAAAGATGATGTCGATCATCAGCGGCATGCGGCGCCCGAACCGGTCCCCGAGCAATCCGAAGATGAACGCGCCTACGGGACGCATTGCCAGCGTAAGCGTGATCGCGTAGCTCAGCTCGGCGATGCTCGTGCCAAAGTCGCCTGCCATCGGCACGATCACGAACGTAAGAAGGAAAAAATCGAAGGCATCGAGTGCCCAGCCGAGGAAGCAAGCTAAGAATGTATTGCGTTGATTGCGGTCAAGCGATTTGAACAACCGGACCGCTTCCATGGCGCACTCACCTAATCGCCACATCGAAAAGAAGTCGAGATGAAACAAACGACCGACAACCAGTACCTCAAATACAGAAATATCTGCAGGTATCGTTCGCCAATTGATCAGTCGTCATTATTTCGTCATTCGACATTCGGATTTCGTCATTCATTGTCACGCACCTAGGCAAAATGCTGTGCCTGTCTCGATTACGAGCACGGAGCAAGAGCATGATTATTTTAAACACATCTACGCATCATGATACGTCAATTTGTTTCTTGATTCGCCAGCGAAACGCTCTTTAGTTCCCCCGAACAATCATGGCAGCAAACGATCTCCATCCTTTGGAAACGCTCCTGCGCGAACGCATCGTCTTTCTCGATGGCGCCATGGGCACCATGATCCAGCACTACAAGCTCCCCGAAGCGGAGTATCGAGGAAAGCGATTTCGCGATTGGAAAGGCAAAGATCTAAAGGGCAGCCTGGAGCTGCTCAATTTAACTCAGCCGCAGGTGGTCGAGGAAATTCACACCGCTTATCTCGATGCCGGCGCAGACGTTATTGAAACGAATACGTTCAGCGGAACAACTATCGGCCTGCACGATTTCCTGTTTCAAGGCGAACCTACACGTGGTCGCAAAGATCAGGAATTCTTTCAGAGCGTAGTGAATGATGTCGATCTTCGCGCGCTCGTTCAGGAAATTAATTTTGAGGCGGCCAGGATCGCGCGACGCGCCGCGGATCGCGTCGCGAACGAAACCGGCCAGCAACGATTTGTTGGCGGATCGATGGGCCCTCTTCCGGTCGCTGGCTCGATTTCACCTGACGTAAACGATCCCGCGTTTCGCGCGGTCTCATTCGAGCAACTTCGCCAAACTTACTTCGATGAAGCGAAAGCGCTGCTCGAAGGCGGCGTCGATCTACTCATTGTCGAAACGATTTTCGACACACTCAACGGAAAAGCTGCGCTGTTCGCTATCAGTGACGCATTTGAAAAAATCGGAGGCAACGTGCCGTTGATGATCTCGGGCACCGTAATCGACAAATCCGGACGAAACTTGAGCGGGCAGACGGTTGAAGCGTCGCTCATATCAATCGCGCATGCGGAACCGCTGATCTTTGGTTTGAATTGTTCGCTCGGTCCAGATGAAATGGTACCGTTTGTGGAAGAGCTGGCGCGCGTTTCGCCGCACTACATGAGTGCGTATCCGAACGCGGGTTTGCCGGATCCGCTGTCGCCGACCGGCTTTCCGGAGACAGCCGAGATTTTTGCACCCAAGGTCGCGAAGTGGGCAGAGAACGGCTGGCTCAACGTGGTCGGCGGTTGTTGCGGCACAACGCCGGATCACATCCGAGCGCTGACGAAACTGGTGCGTGAATTTTCGCCGCGCATCGTCGAAAGGACAGTCAGCTCTACATGATTCTGCGACTTTCCGGGCTCGAGCCGTTGAAGATTACGCCGGAGTTCGGCTTTGTTGTCATCGGGGAGCGCACCAACATCACAGGATCGCCGAAGTTTTCGAAGCTAATTCTTGCGGGCGATTTCGACGAAGCTCTGGCCGTAGCGCGTCAGCAGGTCCAGGGCGGAGCTAACCTTCTCGACGTGAACATGGACGAAGGGATGATCGACTCGGAGGCGGCCATGGTTCGATTCCTGAATCTGATCGGCAGCGAACCAGAGATCGCGCGGATTCCAATTGTGGTCGACAGCTCGAAGTGGAGCGTCATCGAAGCAGGTCTCAAATGCCTGCAGGGAAAAGCAGTGGTGAACTCCATAAGCCTGAAAAACGGCGAAGAAGATTTTCTCCGGCAGGCCAGATTAATCAGGCGATACGGCGCAGCCGCCATTGTGATGGCGTTCGACGAGCAAGGCCAGGCTGATAATTTCAAGCGCAAAATCGAGATTTGTAAGCGCGCTTACGACCTCCTGACCAAACACGCGAATTTCCCGGCGAGCGATATCATCTTCGATCCGAACATTCTGACTGTCGCTACTGGTCTCGACGAACATCGGAATTACGCGGTCGATTTTCTTGAAGCGACGCGATGGATCAAAAAAAATCTTCCGGGCGCGCGCGTCAGCGGCGGGGTGAGCAACATTTCATTCTCCTTTCGTGGAAACAACACTGTGCGCGAAGCGATGCACGCCGCGTTTCTGTTTCACGCCATCCGCGCAGGTCTCGACATGGGAATCGTCAACGCAGGGCAGCTCGCGGTCTATGAAGAAATCGATCCGGAGCTACGAGAGCGCGTCGAAGACGTGCTGTTGAATCGGCGAGGCGATGCAACCGAGCGGTTGGTCGATTTTGCGGAAAACGTAAAAGCAAAAGATAAAACGCGGGTGCCTGATGAAGCGTGGCGAGCAGAGCCCGTGGAGGGACGGCTCAAACACGCGTTGGTGAAAGGGATCACCGATTATATCGATACCGATACGGAGGAAGCGCGTCAAAAATGCAAGCGCCCACTGGAGGTAATCGAGGGCCCGCTTATGGCCGGGATGAGCGTCGTTGGCGATTTGTTTGGTTCCGGCAAAATGTTTCTGCCGCAGGTCGTGAAGAGCGCGCGAGTAATGAAAAAAGCTGTCGCCTATCTGATGCCGTTTATGGAAGCGGAGAAATCTGCTGGCGCGAAACCGCAGGGGCGCATCGTGATGGCGACGGTAAAAGGCGATGTCCACGACATTGGCAAAAACATCGTCGGAGTAGTGCTGCAATGTAACAACTACGAGGTCTTGGATCTTGGCGTGATGGTGCCGGCCGCAAAGATTCTGGAAACAGCGCGAGAGAAACAAGCGGACGTGATCGGACTAAGTGGTCTAATTACACCATCGTTAGATGAGATGGTGCATGTAGCACAGGAAATGGAGCGTGAGGGATTTCGTTTGCCGCTCTTGATCGGGGGGGCCACCACGAGCCGAGCGCACACCGCGGTCAAAATCGCGCCGCACTACCGAGCGAGCACCGTGCATGTGCTGGACGCGTCACGCGCCGTGGGTGTTGTTAATTCGCTCCTCAACCAAGACCTCAAGTCCGAATTTGATAAGAAAACGCGCGAAGACTACGAACGCTTGCGACGCGAGCATTCAGCAAGAACACAGCGAAAGAATTTGCTGACGCTGAAAGAAGCACGCGCAAACCGGACACGTATTGACTGGAGCAACTATGCTCCGCCGAAACCGGACTTTTTAGGGGTGCGGGTTCTTCAAACCGTCATTCCGAGCCAAGTCGAGAAATCCCGTAGAACAAGCTTTGCGGTAACGCAACGGGACGCTTCAAGTTCTCCCGCGACTGCGGGATCCGTTCAGGATGACGCGGTACGCTCCTTTTCGTTGCGAACGCTGGCCGATTACATCGATTGGTCGCCGTTTTTTCACGCCTGGGAACTACGCGGGCGTTATCCCGGGATTTTTGAAGACCCCAAGCTTGGCAAACAGGCGCGCGAGCTTTTCGATGATGCGCAGAAACTTCTCGATCCGATCGTCGCAAAAAATCTCCTGATCGCGCGTGGTGTTCACGGTTTTTGGCGAGCAAACTCAGTTGGCGACGATGTGGATCTTTATGCCGATGATGATCGCACGAAGAAGGTCGCCACCTTCTATTTCCTGCGCCAGCAAATGCAAAAGCCCGCGGGACAATTCAACCATTGCCTGGTGGATTACGTAGCGCCGGCTAACAGCGATGATACATCGCCGCTGCCAGACTATCTTGGCGGATTTGCTGTTACAATTCATGGTGCAGACGAACTCTCCGAAGAGTTCAAGCGGCAGCATGACGATTACAACGCCATCATGACGAAGGCGTTGGCAGATCGATTAGCCGAAGCGTTTGCGGAGTATCTGCACAAAGAAACGCGGATCGCATGGGGATTCGGACGCGACGAACAATTGTCGCAATCCGATCTAATCCGTGAGAAATATCGCGGCATCCGACCGGCTGCCGGTTATCCCGCATGTCCCGACCACGCAGAGAAGCGAACGCTGTTCGATTTGCTGAATGCCGAGGACAACGCGGGCATCACACTAACGGAGTCGTTTGCAATGCACCCCGGTGCCAGCGTGAGCGGGCTCTATTTCTCGCATCCCGAGGCGAAATATTTTGGAGTTGGGCAGATCGGACACGATCAGGTTGTGGACTACGCGGCCCGCCGCGGCGAATCGTTGCCGGTAGTGGAAAAGCGACTCGCTCCTAACTTGGATTACAACGTCTGATGCGATCAAACGTCGGGGCGAGAGGATTTGAACCTCCGACCTGTCGCCGCGGCGACCGCTCTACGGCAGCTTGTCAAGTTCATCCCTACCTCGCCCAGTCTTGTAATATCGCTCGCGTTGTGCTGCCTCGGAGCGACTGGCAAAACTTTCGCTTTGGACTAAAACCCACGGCACTCCATGTTTTGTCGCTTTGGAATCACCAGCGTTATGGCGGCGAATGCGCTCAGTCAAATTCTCGCAAGAGCCTACGTAGCGTCGTCCGGTCTTTCGGCTTCGCAACACGTAGCAATAAAACATTCTTCGACGATCGAAATCTATATCGGGGCGAGAGGATTTGAACCTCCGACCTCGTGGTCCCAAACCACGCGCTCTACCAAGCTAAGCTACGCCCCGTGCTCCGGCGTCGTTCTTTATCATGGATAGCGCCTTCCCGCATCCTGAAATTCGGTTAAATTGCAGTCAAAACTGGGAATGAGAATATACGGGTTGATCGTTTCAACGGCATTAATTGGCATGGCGCTCATGCTACACGGACAGGACGCCGCTCCACCGTCCGTGGATCTTTATGAGGGGCAAGAACAGTTCGAACCAACACCCTCACCCCTGCCCCCTAATGGCCCCGAGCTGCCGGAGATATCACAGCTGGACCAGACTTTTTCAAAGCCGAGGTCGCTCGGAAAAGAGGCTGATGCAGCGCGCGTGCATATAGAATGGCGACAATTAAAAAATCGGACAGTGAATGATCCACAGGTGCAGGCTGCGAAAGCGTATGCGCAGGCTGCACGGACAGATTTAGAAAAGAGGAATCGCCTCCGCAATTACTACAACATCTACTACGAACGCATGTCCGCCCTGGCTACGACTCCCGAAATCAAGTTGGCATTGCAGGGATTAAAGAGTTCTCATCAGGGAATGCTGGCTCAGCCACGGGTGCGGCCTACCCCAGATACCTCTACCCCAACGCCAACCCCGTCGGGCACACCTGCGCCTAAGAAGCCCGCAGATAAACACAAGAAGAAGAAAGAAAAGCGTCGCAAGCGGTTTTGATTAGCTACCTTGCCAGCTCACAGGCATTGCGGTATCCCTAATCGCATCGTGTTTTGGCGCGTTCGTCTAGTGGTTAGGACACAGCCCTCTCAAGGCTGGTACACGGGTTCGACTCCCGTACGCGCTGCCATAGCAAAATGGCTGTTTGCTGCGAATTGAATGGTGTTTTGATGCGATTTCAAAAAAAACTTGTGGCTCGGGCTTTGTTGGGTTACAGCCGGGCGACGTTGGCAAACTGATATTGATCGACGCAGTTTGACCTAGGAAATTTTGAGCGGGGCGAGATTGTCTCGCCGCGAGGAAGCAATGCCAGTAAGGTGTCGGGTCTCAACCTGGCAACGCCCGATGCGCGTCATCGTCGCCCGCTCAAATCTTTTATACCATCCAAGTGTAAAAAAGCAACGCCCGTGCTCGTGCCAAAAGCCGAGATGTCGGTCAAGAAGTGTCCGACATCAGTCCGTCGTGTCGGGACGCCGGGCATTCCAAGGGGTATTTGCATTTCTCACCTTTTCCTACGGAAACGGCGGAACGAAGTCCTCGAAAAAATGCTGGAACGTCACTGATCCGCCGATCCTCATGGTTGTCCGCAGAGCCCTTTTTCAATGTCGGTCATCTCTGAAAAACCAATCGAAAAACCGGAGAAAGCGGGATGGAAAATTCACCCGGTGCTGAAAATAGATCCCCAGAATACTCAATTTTGCCCCTGAACTAGTTCCCAAAATCGATCCGAGTGATCAGTCGTTTCAAGCTGCCTCGTCGTGCCAGTTGAATCAAAATCTCCGCGTTGGACTCCCGTACGCGCTGCCAGCCCAGCAGTGCAGCGCTGCGAGGGGAGGAGCCAGGAATTAAACGGGGACTTAACCTGGCGCGGTGTTTTATGAATGAGCACGGCGTCCAATAGCCGCCTCTCCGCACCTAAGTGCAGGCCCGCAGTCACCGCTTTATTATTTCGTTTGCGACGAAGAATCCGGCTGCACGAGCTCCCAAAAAAGACCATTGATGATTTCAACCGAAAAGGCCTAGCTGTGTCGTCTGTCTTTGAAATGACGCGCTAGACAGTTTCGGACGCGCGCACATTTGGTTGCGCCGACAGGAGACCGCAAACATCGAAGCAATGTGCTCGGCAAAGATGCCTTCCCCAGTCATACGCGTGTGCCATTGCGAGTTATTTAGTCGCTTCCCCCGCAAATCGCGGATGCGCCCAATTACCTTTTCTTTGCGGTCCGGAAAGTGTTCCTCCAACCAGTGTTCAAACAGTGGCGCGACCGCCCAAGGCAGACGGACAATTGTGTACGCCGCAAATTGCGCACCCGCTTTGGCGCAAGCCTCGAGAATTCCCGGAACTTCATGGTCGGTGAGCCCCGGAATGATCGGTGCAACCATCACGCCAGTTGGAATTCCTGCGCTACGAAGCTGGCGGATCGCATCAAGGCGCGCTTGAGGCGAAGAAGTTCGCGGCTCAAGCACTCGCTGCAAGTTCGAGTCCAATGAAGTTACGGAAACGTTCACCGCCACTGCGTTGTGCGCCGAGAGGCCGCATAAAAGATCGATGTCGCGTGTAACTAGACGGTTCTTTGTGATGATCGCCACGGGGTTGCGAAATTTTGCGAGGACTTCTAGGCAGCCGCGCGCAATGCACAGTTTCCGCTCGATCGGCTGATACGGATCGGTCACGCCGCTCATCACCAGCGTTTGTGGATTCCACCGCGGTGATTCCAGTTCCGCGCGCAATAATTCTGGCGCATTTGTTTTCACCATGATTTTGCTTTCGAAATCGAGTCCGGCGGAAAAACCGAGATACTCATGTGTTGGCCGCGCATAACAATAAATGCAGCCATGTTCGCAGCCTCGATACGGATTAAGGCTTGTCTCGAAGCCGACATCTGGACTGTTGTTGCGAGTGATAACCGATTTGGTTCCGTCTTGAAAATATTGCGTCGCACGCCGCGGTCGCTCTTCTGTTCCCGGATCGACATCGACAGCATCAAAATCATTTTGATCGATATGCAGTTTCTCGAACCGATTGGCGGGACTCCATGATGCGCCTCGTCCGCGAATAGCCGCGCTGCTTTGTGGAGTCTCTTGAACAACAAGCCGGTAGTTCTTTGCCATGGCATAAAAGTTCACATGAACATATGGCCGCGTCGAGCAAATCTTCATTACTCCACTACTCCAGCACTCCACTATTCAATGGCTGCGTGATTTCACTTGGAGTGGTGAAGTAATGGAGTAATGAATTTGCGATCGCGAAATGCGCGCCTGGTCTGGAGGGGTGGCAGAGCGGTTGATTGCGCCGGTCTTGAAAACCGGAAGGCCGAAAGGTCTCGTGAGTTCGAATCTCACCCCCTCCGCTCCTTAAAATGCTGTTCGTACTCTTGCTCTTGCTCATACTCTTCAAATTATTGAGCCGCACTGTGCCGATGGTGATCAGTGATCTGTGATCCGTGGGTCGCGTAACAAAAATCGCCAAACGACCGCAGCGCAGACAATCCCCAAGACTGCCGCGCAAATAACGTCCGAAAGGTAATGCGCACCAAGGTACATTCGCGATAGCCCGATCAGAATCGGGATGGGGAGACAGGCGAGCCCAATGCGGCGACGCGCGAAAACCAAAACACCAAAAAACGCCGTCGAGGCAGCAACGTGACCGGAGGGAAATGCGTTGTATTTGGCGCTGAACCTGTTCCTAACTTCTTCCGTTCTTACAGACGGACGGGCGCGACCTGTTGCGATTTGAATGCCGCGCCCGATTACGCCGGCAATCGCGAGCGCCATTAGCATCGACAAAAAAATTCGCATCCATTTTTTGCTTTGGCGCCGCCAGGCGATTCCTAAAAGGAGCAATCCAAGGACAAGGTGCGAAGGCCAATCACCATACAAACTCACGTTGCGCATGAAATTGCGCATCATGGCGTTTTGATGTTGCGCAATAAAATCACGAACCGCGTCGTCGAAATAAAATGCTGTTGCGATCGCTATCGCCGCAATGACGATGCCGATCAGCCAATAAAAAACGGCGGCGCGCTTCACAAATAAGTTCGCGTCAGTTTCAGCGGGCGCTATTTTGAGCGCGCACGTGAAATCCGCAATACACAATTCTCTTTTTCTGTTTCTCGGTTCGGTTCTTTTTAATCTGGCTGGCACGTGGAGCCTGCCGCTGATCGATCGTGACGAACCGCGATTCGCAGAGGCATCGCGAGAAATGATCCAGCGCGCTGATTACGTCGTTCCTTACTTCAATAATCAGCTACGCCTGGACAAACCTCCCCTGGCCTATTGGGCGCAGGTAGCGAGCTATCGCATCTTTGGTGAGAACGATTTCAGCGCGCGTTTTCCAACCGCGATCGCGGCCGCGCTGATCGCTCTCGTGATTTTTGCGTGGAGCCGCCGCATTGGCGCGACTTCAGTCGGTTGGTGGGCCGCGATTATTTTCACACTTTCGCTACAGACTTTTGTTCATGCAAAAGCCGCAGTGGCTGACATGTGGCTCGTGCTGTTTATGACGTTGGCGCACTGGGCGGGTTACGAACTTTTGTCGCGTTCGTCTCGGGGAGCGGCGCGCCAAATGCCAGTCCGGCTCGGACCGGTCGCGCTCTACCATCAAATGCGGTGGTGGCTCACGTTTTACCTATCGCTTGCGTTTGGTTTTTTGGCGAAGGGACCGATTGCATGGTTACCGTTGCTCACTGTTGGAGCGACAATTGTCCTTGCTCGAGATTGGGAATTGGCTCGGCATCTCAAATTGCTGCGTGGAATTTTGCTGATGCTCGCTGTTGTCGCGCTCTGGGGAATTCCGGCGCTGGTTCAAACTCACGGCCAATTCTTGGCGATTGGAATCGGGCGACATGTCATTAGTCGGTCCCTTGCGACCATGGAAGGTCACGGGGCGAGTTCGTTAGGGATGTATCTGGTGCTCCTACCGTTCTATTTTGTAACAATCCTCGTCAGTTTCTTTCCATGGTCGATCAAGTTGCCGTGGTTGTTCCAGCAATTGTGGATACAAAAAAAGGCCGGGAACGCCGATCACGGCTACAGCCGAAACCAGCTCGATAATTATCTCCTCACAGGCATCGCAATCATTTTTGTGATCTTCACACTGGTTGCAACGAAGTTGCCCCATTACACGTTGCCGGCCTTTCCGCTCCTCGCGCTCCTGCTTGCACGACATTGGCAAGGAGCAACTGCGAACACAAATCAGGGCTTCTTGTTTCGAAGAGTCGCTATCGCTACTGCCTGTGTGTGGATTGCAATTGCGTTAATCATTCCGACGTTGGTCGCACGGTTTTTTCCCGCGTATCAGCTTTTTCGGCAATCGCGCCAACATTTGCAGCCGAACATGCAATTTGCGTCCGTCGAATTCGAGGAACCGAGCGTGGTCTGGTATTTTCGCAGTCGCGTTCAAAGCTTTCTCACACGTCTTAACAAAAAGAACGTAGTCGACTTCATGTCCGGGCCCGGCCCGCGTTTGGTGATTGTACCAACTTCACTTGTCCAGGGGCTTTTTCCGAATCGTCCCCAAACTTGGAAATCTTTTTCCACGAGTGGCTTCAACATCGCGAAAGGGAAACGGGTTGATCTCACGCTCGTGCTAAAACCGGAGTGATTCATTGAAGTGATCATGCGTTGAAGCGGTTTCCTTCGTCTGTCATGTTGAGCAACGCGAAACATCTCTGGCTATTGGCTTGTGGCATATCAGGGTCCAGAAATAATCAGAGATTCTTCGCTTCGCTCAGAATGACAAACAACACATTCTCCCCCTTTAAGGCTTCAAAGCTCCAATCTCTTTAACGACCTCCATGATCACTTTTCTCGACGGTAAACTGGTGAGCGCTTTGCCTACGCACGCAATCGTCGATGTCGGCGGCGTTGGTTACGAAGTTTTCATCCCGCTCTCCAGCTACGATCGGCTTCCGGAACCGGGCCAGCCCATTCGTATTCTCACGCACCTGGCTGTCCGCGAAGATGCGCATGTGCTTTACGGATTCATGACACCCGCTGAGCGTGACCTTTTCCGATTACTCGTAAACAATGTGAGCGGCATCGGACCGAAGCTGGCGCTCGCAGTGCTTAGTGGAATGAGCGTGACTAATTTCAAGGCCGCCGTCGTGAACTCCGATGTCGCGGCAATTTCAAAAATCAGCGGGCTCGGAAAAAAAACCGCTGAGCGAATCGTTTTGGAATTAAAGGACAAGCTGGGAGTAGCGGCAGCCTGGGAAGCGGCTAGTGCCGCACGCGCGCCTACTCCGGAAGAGGAGCAGGCCAACGAGGCCGTGCTCGCGTTGATCGCGCTTGGCTACAAACAGATCGATGCTCACAAAGCAGTGCGCGACCTCCAGGAGAAAGGCGAAGCGAAATCAGCGGAAGAATTGGTCAAGCTCGCGCTGAAGAAAATGGCGGCCGGAAGATGATCGATGGTTGAGAGTTGAGTGGTGAGAGTTGAGAGTTGCGTAACTCGATGCTCACACAATCCGACAGATTGCAAACCATTCGCGCTGCCTTCCCGAGGGAAGGTCTTTTCGCGGAAAAGGCCTGGTTGCTCTCGCCTGATGCGTTTCCGGTGGAGAAAAAATTTGTCGCTGAATTGGAACAACTCGGACATCGACTGTTCGTTTTTCAGCGGGCCTGTAATCAGCTCTATCAGCTGAGCATCAAGGGCAAGCAGCCTGCGTGGGTAGCGCGTTATCTGGATGCCGGTAAACCCAAAGAGCTGATTGAGTTTTCGAGGCGCAAAGAAATTCGGGACGATTTACCGCGGGTGATTCGTCCCGATCTAATTCTGACGGAAAAGGGCTACATCATTGCTGAAATCGATTCTGTGCCAGGCGGAATCGGCCTGACCGGTTGGCTTAACCAGACCTATTCAACCTTCGACAGCCAGATCATCGGCGGCGCAGACGGAATGCTGGAAAGTTTTCGCACTGCGCTGCCAAACGGAGGTGACATCGTTATCTCGCAGGAGGCCGCAACTTACCGCCCGGAAATGGAATGGATTGCCGCGCGGTTGAATCAAAAGATACTCGATAATGGAAGCTCGATCCTAGATGAAGAGCGCGTATCCTCGGAAAATCCAGCATCCAGCATCAAGCACCCAGAATCAGCCCCGTCATGGCGCGTTGTAGCCGCTGAGAATTATGAGCCGCAGGATGGACGCGCTGTTTACCGCTTCTTTGAGTTATTTGATCTGCCAAACATTCCCGGGATCGAGAATACATTGCGCGCAAATGCAGAAGGCCAGATCACGATCACCCCGCCGATCAAGCCGTATCTCGAGGAGAAAATGTGGTTCGCGCTTTTTTGGATGCAGCCGCTGCGCGAGTTTTGGCGACGTGAATTGGGCGAGAAATATTTCAGCAAGCTACAGCAAGTGATCCCCTACTCGTGGCTGCTCGATCCAACTCCTTTGCCGCAACATGCGGTCATTCCGCGCCTGGAGATACATGATTGGCGCGAGGCAGCCAGATTCAGTCAGAAAGATCGGGATCTTCTTTTGAAAGTGAGCGGGTTTTCACCTCTTGGCTGGGGCAGCCGTGGCATCGCCCTGGGTGCCGATCTGCCGCATGCAGAGTGGGAAAAGCGAATCAATCACTCTCTTGAGACGTTCGAATCGTCGCCGACGATCATGCAACGCTTCCACAAGGGGCGATTAGTCGAGCATCAGTACCGGGATCCGGATTCTAACGAGTTAAAGACAATGAAAGGCCGTGTACGCCTTTGCCCTTACTATTTCGTGGAGAGCGATCGCGTGAAATTACGCGGCGCATTGGCCACCATTGTTCCAGCAGACAAGAAGTTTCTACATGGAATGAGCGACGCGATTCTTGTCCCATCGAAAGCACAGTGATGGTTAGTAGCACGCAATTAAAAGCGTGCAAACATACTGGCCTTGCCTCACAACGAAGCCATGAACATCACTAAAAACCTCGGAATGCTCCTTCTTGCTATCTATCTGATTCTTGTTGGACTCACGGCACTCCTTCACTTCGCTTTTCCTGGCATTGTGATGGCGATTCTGGCGCTGGCGGCCGGCATTTTGATTCTCATCGGTAAGTAGCATGTAGTTCACAAGACTTCCGGTTTTCGCTTTCGGTCCAATTCCAAGAACGAGGACGATTTGACGATGGTGTAGCGCTGCAATGTCAACAGCCCCGCACCAAATGCGGTCGTAGCGTTATAATCGAATCGGTCGATTCTGCTGAAACAACGTCAGGTGGTGTTGAATCCGTTTTGCGTCCAGTGGAGGAATGTCCTTTATTGTCAACGCCTGCGCTGCGTAACGCGTCGCAGAAGCAAAATCACCAGTCTCAGCGTAGGCAGCGGCAAGGGTATCGAGCGTGTCCTCGTCCCTCCATTCCGAGATACTGCAGACAGCCTTAGCGTCTTTAACTGCTTGTTGGCCGTTGCGAAACGCTGGATCCGGGCAAGTCGCCTGGAACCAGGCGCGCTGCTTCAACGCTCTACCCAGGGTAACACGCCGCGGGTGAATCGAAATGAGATAGTTAAACTCCTTTAACGCTTCCGCGTGTTTCCCAAGATACGTGTTGATGGTGGCACGCAAAAGGAAGCCTCGACGAACCCAGGATATTGCCGGAGCGCTTCATTGCAATCCGCAATGGCAAGCTGGTATTGCCCATGCCATGCAAAAATTTCCGCGCGCCGGTAGAGTGCCGGCCAGAACTTGGGATCAGTGTGCAAAGCCGCATCGACATTGCGCTTTGCCCCGGCCACATCGCCATTCTCCAGTTGCTTTTCAGCTTTGTTACTGAGGTTCATCGCCCCACGCCGGCCGGCACCGCCCGGAGACGACGATCGGGACGCTTCCGTGAACAGCCGTCATGCTGGCGATAACTCCAATGAGAAGTGCAATTGCTCTTAGCGACATAATTTGGTCTGTTTAGTCGACGCGATTTGTAATTGAAAACAACGCGATATGGCAAGCAAAGTTCGCCCTCTTTCATTGTGGCACCGGTGATCTAAGCTGTGCGAGGTGTGAAACACCCGAGCGAACAGTCTGATTTGATTCCGAACGTCTTCGGGACGGCGCGTACCGACGAGTTGTCGGTGGTCACCCTGCGCAAAGTGACATGGCGACTGATCCCATTTCTCTTTGTGCTTTACGTCATCGCATGGCTGGACCGAGTGAACGTGGGTTTCGCGGGATTGCAAATGAACGCGGATCTCGGGTTTAGCTCGACAGTGTTTGGTTTCGGCTCGGGTATTTTCTTTCTTGGTTATTGCCTGTTTGAGATACCAAGCAATATCATCCTTGAACGAGTTGGAGCCCGGCTTTGGATCTCGCGAATCATGGTAACGTGGGGCCTGATCTCCGCGAGCCTAATGTTTGTGCGGACTCCGGCAGCTTTCTACGTGCTACGATTTCTTCTTGGAGTTGCTGAAGCCGGTTTCTTTCCCGGGGTGATTTATTATCTGAGCCTGTGGTATCCTACAGTGCATCGTGCGCGAGCGATTGCGGCTTTCATGACCGCGGTGCCCGTGACGGGGTTAATAGGAGGTCCTTTATCGGGAGCCTTGCTGGAGCTAAATGGCCTTCATGGGTTAGCGGGCTGGCAATGGTTGTTCCTACTGGAAGGGTTGCCCGCGGTGATCCTCGGTACCAGCGTCCTTTTCTATCTGAAGGATCGTCCTGAAACAACGAGCTGGCTGGCTCCGCCAGAACGCGAATGGCTAGTAGAAACACTTGCAGCCGAGCGAAGAGCTTGCCTGCGAAGACCAGACATCCGTATAGCTCTGACCGATGCTACTGTTTGGAAGTTAGGGGTCATCTTCCTTCTGGTCGCAGCCGGATTCTATGGTTACTCCTTCTGGGCGCCACTTATTATCAAGTCGCTTACTGGCCTTAGTAACTTCAAGGTAGGTCTGGTGATTGGTGCGATTAGCGCGGTAACGATTTTGGCAATGCTTCTGAATAGTTATCACTCGGACCGCACGGGCGAACGAGCGCTGCACATAGCTGTACCGCTTTCACTCATGGCTGTCGGTTTCGCTGGATGTGCTCTGCTGCGCCAGCCAGTGCTAGCCATCATTGCGCTGGCGCTTGTTCCATTGGGGCACTGCGCCAGCTATGGGCCGTTTTGGTCCATGCCTACCCAGTTTTTCACTGGACCGGCAGCTGCCGCCGGAATAGCTCTCGTGACAATGATCGCGAACGTCGGCAGCTTCGCAGGGCCGGCGGTTATCGGCGCACTAAAGGCGCGGACTGGGACACACGTCGAATCGTTCCTGCTTCTCGGGGGAATGGCAGTCGTCGCAGCGCTGCTTGCGCTAAGAATAGGTCCGAGGCCGACGCCGAGTAGCGAGCAACCAGCACAAATCGTTTGAGAGCACACGCGCAACCGGATCTGCGCATTTGGCTCATCCGGCTACGGGGGCAGCGGCGAATTATTCTTATGCGGGTTCAATTCGCTCTCGCGGCTTTTCTTGTTAGCGCCGCGATGACATCAGCTGCAGAGCTACAAGAGGTTGTCAGTTTTCCCGATAAACAACTGACTGGCGTAGGTGTCTCCATAAAGTCTGGCCGTATCTTCGTGAATTTTCCTTACTGGTCAGATGACCACTCAATCTCGGTCACAGAGATTGTGAACGGCCAACCCAAAGCGTTTCTCAATGATGAATGGAATACGCCTGGCCCTGCGGGTTCACATTTTGTCTGTGTTCAAAGCGTGATAGTCGATGATCAGGACAATTTGTGGGTCCTCGATCCGGCAGCGCCAAGAATGCAGGAGATCGTCAAAGGCGGACCAAAGCTCGTGAAGATTGATCTCGCTACGAACCAGGTCGTGCAAACAATCCCATTCGGTGAAGATGTGGCGCCGAAGAAAAGTTATCTTAATGATGTTCGCATCGACACGCGCACCGACACTGCGTTCATCACGGAATCGGCCAATGGCGCAATCATCGTTGTCGATCTTAAAAGTGGCAAAGCGCGACGACTTCTCGATGGCCATCCATCCACTCAACCCGAAAAAGACGTCAAGCTCGTAGTTGATGGTAAAGCGTTAATCGAGCAGCAAAAGAAAATGCCGCCGCAGATCGCATCCGATGGCATCGCACTCGATGCGAAGAATGGCTATCTCTATTATCACGCACTCACCGGTCACACACTTTACCGGATCAAGACAAGTTTCCTCACGGATGAAAAGCTCGGGAAACATGAACTGGAATCGAAAGTGGAAAACGTCGGGCAGACGCCAGCACCCGATGGGATGCTCGAAGGGCCAGATGGCAGCGTTTATCTCACCGATCTTGAAAACAGCGCAGTCGTGCGTTGGGACCCCGCGAGCAGGCGCGTCGAGCAAGTTATTGCGGACAAGCGTCTGCTCTGGCCGGACACGTTGAGCTGGGGACCGAACGGCGAGATGTACGTCACCGCGTCGCAAATTGAAAACATGCCGCGGTTCAATAACGGCAAGTCCACGCGCACCGATCCGTACAAGCTTTGGAAGATCACCGGCATTAACCGCAAACAATCAGAAAATAATTAGCCCTACACTGTTGTCCCTCTTTTTCAGTGCAACGGGAATCGGCGCTTCATGACGCGCGATCTTGGATCGTTAACCGATCTATTTTTCAGAAGGAGAACATCATGAATCAAACAAGGACAAATAACGAAGAAGCCGGCGCGGTGTCCCGCTTGTCGGGAAAAGTCGCTTTGGTCACAGGTGGCAGCCGTGGCATCGGCGCGGGCATAGTTAAGCGGCTTGCTCGTGAAAAAGCCGACGTCGCGTTCACGTTTCTCAAGGAAAAAGAGGCCGCGGATTCGATCGTCAAGGAAGCAAGCGCTGATGGCAACCGGGTTATTGCCATCCAGGCCAACAGCGGCAACGAACAGGAGCTTATTAAAGCGGTCGAGAAGGTCGCGAAAGAATTCGGTCATATCGACATCCTCGTGAGCAGTGCAGGGGCATTTCTTTTTAAACCTGTCGATGAAGTTTCGGATGAAGAGTTCGATCACATGGTGGCCGTGGATTTGAAAGCCGCATTCATCGCATCGCGCTCGGCGCTCAAACACATGGGTGACGGTGGACGAATTGTTTTTGTGAGCAGCAACATCGCCGACTTCGCTGCATTGGCGACGACAAGCATTTACAGTATGGTCAAAGCCGGCCTCGACGGTCTCGCGAAAGGAATGGCCCGCGATCTTGGTCCGCGAGGAATCACAGTGAACACAGTGCACCCGGGTCCGATCAAAACCGACGGTAACCCGGAGGACAGTCCCTATGCCAAGGATCTTCGGTCGTTCATGGTGACGCCTCAGTTTGGCGAACCGGCTGATGTTGCTGCGATGGTTGCTTTTCTTGTTAGTCCCGAAGCGAAGTTCGCAACCGGAGCTGCATTTATCATCGACCACGGCTTCACCGCGTAACACTGAGGGTACATGTTATCGCGTCAAGGTGATCGGCTCCTTCAGCTTGGCGTTGCGCTCTTTTTGGTTACTTCGTTTGAAGGATTTGTGATTCCCGGCTTTGCGGCGCCGCGTCTGGGGCTTTCGGCCCATTCTTTGATGGCATTGTTAGGCGTTTTGTTCATAGCCATAGGATTGTTGTGGCCAAAACTGAGTCTTGGAACCGCAGCCTCCCAGCTCGCGTTTTGGTTGTTGGTCTACTCAAGCTTGGCGATCGTCGCTGCCTATTTGCTGGGCGCCGTCTGGGGGGTGGCAACACCACCATGCCATTGGCTGCCGGAGCTGCGCACGGAAGCAATTTCCAGGAAGCCGTCATCAAAATTGTGGCGTACTCATCCGCACCGACCGGTATTATTTCCTTTGCGCTGATTCTTTGGGGCCTTCGTATCGGTGGCGCAGAATCGCAGCACAACTAGATTGAATTGCAGTGCCCTTACCTCGCGCGTTCGCCGTACCCTGCTTCGCGCGCGGCGCGGATACGCTCAAGCTCGCTCCAATGATCAATCAACTCGAGTGCGCCTACTGAGCCCGCCAGATGATCATTCAGATAAGAGTCCAATTCTCTCATTGCAACTATGGGTGCGGCCACCTTTCTAACTCATCGCGCCAATTGATCGGCGCGGTTTTGCTTTTAGGAGTTTTTTCGCTCCTTTTCTCTTGAGGCATCAGCTAACTGCCGGCACCATCATTGTCGGGTTCGGCGTGAATGCCGGGAGCCGTGGGACCGCGTTCGTGTTCCTTGCCCTGCGCTGCTAGGGCGGATTTTGATTTTCGCGCGTGCTGGATCCCTTCCTCCGGAGGTTGGCTGACGTTGCGCTGTCGGGGAAGACTTTCAGGATGACTACGGCACAGAAATTCGATGAGCCCTTCGCGCACTTCACAACGAAGATCGAAAACTCTGCCAGGATTGCTGGCACTGACCAGCGCGCGCACTTCGATTGCTGTTTGCTTGATATCCGTGACCTGCAATCCGCACACCTTTGTGTCCCAGTTCGGATTGTTTTCGACCAGCCGCTTCAATTCCTTGCGCAATTCGCCAATGGGCGCCTGGTAATCGAGGTACAGAACGACCGCGCCGAGCAAATCGGTAGAAACGCGACTCCAGTTCTGAAACGGCTTTTCGACAAAATAGGTGATTGGCAAAATCATCCGCCGCAGGTCCCACGTTCTCACTGTTACATACGTGAGAGTGATTTCTTCGATCTGACCGAACTCGCCTTCGACGACCACGATGTCATCGATGAGTAGCGGCTGCGTTAGCGCGATCTGAATTCCCGCCAGCACATTGCCGAGAGTCCGTTGCGCGGCGAAGCCGATCACGATGCCTGCAATTCCAGCCGAAGCCAGAATGCTTGTGCCGAACTGCCGCACTGGATCGAAAAGGGCGCCACCGGTTTGCGAATCGCGGCTGCACTTAAGGCCAGCCAGGACTGGTATCGCGTCGATTCAATTTCGCCAGCGTGCTGCCTAACTATCCCGACAAACCAACCGGTGAGCAGAGACAAGAGCGCGAGCGCAACAACGCAACTCAGCAAACGCACCCAGGTAACTCGATCGAAAATCGCCCGTTGAAGAAAAGTGCTGCCGGAATTTTTTGCCACTTGATCGAGCCAACGACCGTAAGCCGCACCGGTCCTGTAAATCTTCGATCGCTCAGCCGCGGCGCGTTGCGCGGATAGTTCAGTAACCGACTGCGTGATCGTCGCAGCTGGAGAAACGGACGCCGTGACCGACGGGGACGGCAAAGGCGTCGGAATCGCTGCGACAGCAGATTGGCAAAGGAATACAATTAGCAAACAGGAAATTTTCATAACTCGTAAATCTCAAAATTTACCGGTTCGATCTTCCAGTACAGCGCCTGCGTGCCGGAGCTGGCGGATATTCTTGTTGGTCGGCGTGACCGTTTGTTCTAGTCGCTCTCCTTCCTTAACTAAGACTCGACATCTGGCAAGTTCGCCTGTCGCAAGATTGCTACCTGCGACTTCCTTTATCCTGTTTTGTCAGGTCGTTCCCTTCACCGCGCTTTGATCTCATGCGACTTTTCTCTTTGTCACAATTATCGCGAGGCTAATAGGACCCGTCTGGTTAGTTCGTTCTTGAACATCACGATGGCTCCCGCTTGGTGAATCTTTTCGTCGCCAACGCGACAACCAGATTGCGATCAAGTGTTCTCTCGCCAAACGGGGCCAAAATCGGATGCGAAATCGTTTAAATAGTAAAAGGCATCGAGATGGCGAAAAACAGCGACGAGAAAGACGGAAACCGCGCCTCACACTGAGAAGGGGATGGCGGCGTAGCTGAGAAAACCACGGATCGCACCGGACGTAAGACCGAGACTCGCGCGCGCGATGCAGACGAAGACAAGGAGAAAGGATTCCACGTTTCCCGAAAGACCTTGATCATCGGCGGCGTCTGCGCCGGTATTGTTTTAATCGGTGTGTTTCTGTATTGGCTGCACGCTCGCAATTTCGAATCGACCGATGACGCTTATACGACGACGCACGTGCACGAAATCAGCGCGCGTGTGGCAGGCACCGTCGAGAGCGGCGATGTCGATGACAATCAGTTAGTCAAGCCTGGTCAGCGACTGGTCATGCTCGATCAACGCGATTTCAAAGTCGCAGTGGAACAGACGCAGGCCCAAGTCTTGCAACGCCGCGCCGCCGCCCAGCAAGCACGAGTGAATCTGGATCACGCCCAACAGGATTACGACCGCGTCACCAAGCTTAGTCACGAAAAAGTTGTCGCTAAACAAGATCTCGACAACGCAACGGCGGCATTGCGGAGTGGGAAAGCAGCCATGGACGCAGCGACATCCGATCTGGCAACAGCCGAGGCAGCGCTGCATAACGCGGAGCTTCAGCTTTCTTATACGACAATTGTTGCGCCTGCCGATGGCGTTGTTGGCAAGAAGACAGTCGAGACTGGTGCGCGCATTCAGCCAGGACAGGCACTCATGGCAGTAGTGGAACGCAACGTCTGGGTATTAGGAAACTTCAAAGAAACCCAGATCGGTCGGATGCGTGTTGGGCAGCATGTCGATGTAAAGATCGATGCAATCCCGGATCACAAATTCAGCGCGCACATCGACAGCTTGCAGCCAGGCACGGGAGCAGTCTTTTCGTTGCTGCCACCCGACAATGCCACCGGCAACTTTACTAAAATCGTTCAACGCGTGCCTGTGAAAATTGTGTTCGACGATATGGGTGAATATCGCAGCCGCGTTGTGCCGGGATTATCGTGCGAGCCAAAGATCGATCTGCGCACAGGCAAACGCGAATGAGGTGCGACCATGCCTGAAGAAAATCGCACGATGAATTTTCGGAAATGGGTCGCCGTGTTCGGCACGATGCTGGGCGCGTTCATGGCTGTGCTCGACATTCAGATCACGAACTCATCCTTGCGTGATATCTCCGGCGGCATCGCTGCTACACCCGATGAAGGCTCCTGGATTTCGACTGCCTACCTGGTTGGCGAAATCGTCACGATCGCGCTCACTGCCTGGTTTGCGAAGGTGTTTACTGTTCGTTACTACCTCGTCACGAACGTGCTTCTTTTTCTGATGTTCAGCGCGCTGTGCGGAATTTCTACGAGCCTGAGTCAGATGATTTTCTTCCGCGCGGGCCAGGGATTTACCGGCGGCGTTTTCATCCCCATGGCTCTCACTGTCATCGTAAGCACAATGCCGAAAAATCTGTTACCCGTTGGTCAGGCGATGTTCGGGATGACAGCTACGCTCGCACCCGCAATTGGTCCGGCGCTCGGTGGATGGCTCACGGATCGCTTTGGATGGGAATGGAACTTTTATGTCAATTTCATTCCCGGAGCGCTCATGCTGGCGTCGATTCTGTATGGCGTTGACAAGGAATCGATGAAGCTTGGGCAGCTTCACAGTGGGGATTGGTGGGGAATTCTCTGCATGGCTATTGGACTAGGCTCACTGGTCGCCATGCTTGAGGAAGGCCAGCGAAAGGATTGGTTTGGAAGCCCATTCATTCGCAACTGCGCGATCCTGGCTATGATCTTCGTTCCACTTTTTGTTATCATCGAACTCGTCCGGGAAAAACCTTTCGTGAATTTGCGTTTGCTGACCTGTCGCAACCTGGCCTTCACGTCCATCATTGCTTTTGGACTCGGTCTGGCACTCTACGCACCATTTTTTTGATCCCCCTTTATCTCGGTACCGTTCAGGGCTACAGCCCGCTGCAGATCGGTGAAGTGCTCATCTGGGTGGGCTTGCCTCAGTTTCTGATCTTTCCGTTTTTGCCACTGTTGATGAAACGATTCGATCAACGCCTGCTTGTTTGCTGTGGCTGTCTCATTTTCGCTGTGAGCTGTTACATGAACATCAGCATGAGCTTTGATTACGCCGGCGATCAGCTCAGGCTCGCCAATCTCGTGCGGGCATTCGGGCAGCCTTTCACGATTGTTCCGATCACTGGGCTTGCTGTGGCAACGCTAGCAGCACAAGATGCCGGGAGCGGCTCCGCCATCTTCAACATCTTCCGCAACATCGGCGGCAGTTTCGGCATTGCCATTCTTTCCACGCTGGTCACGCGCCGTGAACAATTTCATGACCTTCGCATCGGCGAACTGGTCACGGTCTACTCGCCGGCAACCCAGGCGCGACTCGCTGCGGTGCAGGAAAATTTCGTCGGCAAAGGTTTCGATGCGACGATGGCGCTCAAGCAATCATATGCTGCCGTCAAGTCAGTAGTTACTCGCGAGGCATTTGTTATGGCGTTCAACGACGCTTTTCTTGTTATCTCGATTGCCCTGCTCGTCTGCGCAGGCGCCATCTGGTTCTGCAAAAAGCCTAGCGCAGAGGAAACGCGGGTGCCTGCTGGCTGAAAGCAGAATTCCCGTTACCCACCCAATCGATCAGTAATCCAAAACGCGAGGGCGTAGCAAAGAAAGATCGATAATCCACCACCGATTCCGGCCATAACAGCCTGGCGCCACGAACCCCGTCGCAGGGTTCCCGCGAGCAACGCGAGTGCGATCGCAATTCCGAACTCGCCAAGAATGATGTACCACGGCGTGAACGAAATCATTCCCCGAACACTTTCGGCGCTGTACTGCCACCAGTGGATTCTTCGCGCCATCTCCTCATAAAACGGAATATTGATTGCGCCAAGCAGTCCGATCATGAGCAAGCCGACCTTGCCAAACCGTTCCCACAACCGCAGTCCGATGTATCCGAATTGCACCGTCACGACTTCCCAAGCCAGTGGCATCCATAGCGGCGATCGCCAAATCATAGGGCCGCCGCCAATCGAATAGTCCAGCGTACGCGTGTAATCGACCAGCCAGGCGTCAGCCGGGAGCTCAACGAAGCCGACCAGGAGTCCAAAAAGAAGAAATCGCGCGAGCAATGCATCGCGCCTAACGAGTACAAAGCCGACGAGAAGACAATTATCGACAATGTTGAGCGCTGCGCCGGTGCGCCAGTCTGACCAAGGCGCGAATGTTAATAGCGAAACAGCGACGATATTGATCACAATCGTTACGAGCACAATCCAAAGGCGTCCGCGTTCGAGCGAAATTTCATGCGCATTTGTAGTGATCATTGTGGTGATATGGCTACGGCAGCAACAAGGGCTTCATTCTGCAAGATCATTCTCTCGCTTGACGCATGCTGCCATGCACCAACTTGATAAGAGTGGTTTCCAGCAACGCCGTTACAAAGTCATCTGGTTCGAGCCTGAAGATCTTCCGCAGACTAAAATTCCTGGTCTGGTTTCAGGAGCGAATCCATCCAACCGATCTTCAAGGCACGCTGATTTGGTCCGGTGTCATTGGCTTCTGCGGAGGCATTTGCTCGATCGCATTTCGTGTCGCAACGAGCGTTGTTCATAAGATCCTTACTGGCAGCTCGGAGCCGGGCCTGGTCGAAAGTTTTTCCCAAATGCCTCTATTACTTCGGCTGATTGTTCCAGCAGTCGGCGGACTACTGGCCGGCGCGATCATTCAGTTCGGCACACGATTGCGCGGAGAAGTTACAACGACCGACTACATGGAAGCGGTTGTGCTTCGTGATGGGAAGATCTCCGCGCGACGCACGTTACTGAAGTGTCTCTCCTCACTTTTCACCATCGCTTCCGGCGGATCTATCGGGCGTGAGGGGCCGCTGGTTCAGCTTTCGGCCCTCGCGGCTTCTCTCGCCGGACGGATGAGAAAATGGTCCACTCCACGCCTGCGATTGCTCGTCGGCTGCGGTGCCGCAGCAGGGATTGCCTCCGCCTACAATGCCCCGATCGCCGGTGCGGTGTTTGTCGCGGAGATCGTGCTTGGCTCCGTAGCCATGGAAATCTTCGGGCCTCTCGTTTTCTCGTCGGTCATCGCGACTTTGACTGTACGTGGGTTCCTCGGCGCAGATCCGCTTTACGCCATTCCGGCATTTCGACTCAACCACAACTGGGAAATTCTGCCGTACTTGTTGCTCGGTCTCAGTGCGGGTCTGCTCGCGCCTTGGTTTATCCGGCTGTTGCGTTTCAGCGAAGAATGGGTGGCACACATCGCCGCGCCGATTTACGCAAAAATGTGCGTCGGTGGTTTAATCGTAGGCGCTCTCGCTATATTCTACCCACAGGTCTGCGGTAACGGTTACAGCACGGTAAGTGGGATCTTGCGCGGCGAATGGTTGTGGCAAGCGCTCGCCGTCATCCTTATTTTTAAAATCCTTGCTACTACTGCGACGTTTGGTTCCGGCGCAGTTGGCGGCGTTTTCACGCCGACGCTTTTCATTGGCGCCAGCCTGGGATTTCTGTTCGGCAGTGGCACACAGCACGTTCTTGGCCATCTAGAGGTTAATCCCAGCGCGTTCGCGCTCGTCGGCATGGGCGCATTTCTGGCAGCCACCACCCATGCGCCCATCATGGCTATCATCATGATCTTCGAGATCACGCTCGATTATCAGATCATTCTCCCACTGATGTTGGCGTGCGTAGTTGCCTATTACACATCCGCGAGCATCGAGAAACAATCGATTTATGCTGAAGCGCTGAAACGGAAAGGCGCAGGCGATTATCGCAAGCAGCTCGCAGAACTTCATGTTCATGACATCATGAAACCGGGCCCATTGACCATTTCGCCCAGAGCGGGCTTCTCAGAGATCGCCGAGAAATTCGTCGCAACCCGGTTTAATTACCTCTACGTGGCCGATCGCGATCGCTTTCTCGGTGCGGTATCGCTACACGACGTCAAAAATTACCTGAATACGCCGGAGCTCGCGAAAGTCGTTATTGCGGGAGACCTCCCGCACGATTCCATCCCGGTAGTCCGACCTGATGCATCACTGATCGAAGCGCTCGAGCGTTTCAGGCACCACGATGGCGAGCGATTGCCAGTGGTTAACGATTCGGTAACGAAACGTTTAATCGGCACTATCGCGAAGACCGATGTGATTCTCGCGCTCGCCGGAAGCACTACGCGATCCGCCACCATGGTTGGTTCTCCGGCGTCTTAGTAGACTCCCGTCCGGGCAGTCCTCACGTCGTCGAGCGTCTTGACCTGGATGACTTTTCCCTGCTAAGCCGATGCGATGAAGCGGCTCCTTTGGATCGACATTTCAAAGGGGATGGCAATTCTTTTCGTCGCATACTTTCATTTTTTCCGGACATATTTTCAGTACGGCCTCCTTCCACCGGCCGACTGGAGCAGCTTTACGGCGAGCACGCTGACTATCCTTAGACTGGTTTGGTTCAAAGTGTCAGGACTCGGTTTCCATGCCGTCGGCGTTTTCATAATCCTGAGTGGTTGGACGCTGATGCAATCAACCATGCGACGTGCCGAGTCCGGCGCGATCGGGTGGGGCGTCTGGTATCGAGCGCGGTCTCTGCGGCTCTATCCGATGTACTGGGTGGCGCATTTCGTTTATCTTCTCTCGCCATTCGTTGCGCGGCTGGAACCAGTGGACGGCCGCATCATTCTGAGCCTGCTCGGCCTGCGTTTCATCGATATTCAGATGAATTTCATGTACCTCAACGCAGCATGGTGGTACTTCTCCATGCTGATCCAGTTCTGCCTGATTTTTCCGCTGCTTTTCCTGATGGCGCGCCGCGTGGGTCCATGGTGGTTTTTGTTCATTGCGTGCGCCGCCGGATTTTTCGCTCGTTATATGTTGCTTGTCGTCTGGCAGCAAAATGGCCTATGGGTGTTAGGCGGTTTTGCGATCTGTCGTTTGCCAGAGTTCGCGCTGGGAATGTCGCTGGCGATGTGGCACACGCGGTCGCCTGCACGCGTAGATTGGTTTTTCCTTCGCGGGGCGGGACTGATTCTTGGACTGATTCTCTACCCTGCCGCGCTGCAACTCAATGACGGCCTCTACGAGTACATTTTCGTGGATTTTGCCACCGGCGCATGTTGCATGCTCGAGATCGTCGGCATCGCTGGAATCATTTCGTTATTCAAGGGCCCAACGAACCTTTTCGGTCTCGTAGGACTCTATTCCTACGGATTGTATCTCATTCACCAACCCTACGTCATCTGGCTCGGACTACGCATTCGTGAGGTGCCAATCTGGGCATTCCTTCTGATCTGCGTGCCAACTCTGGCTGCGCTCAGTATGTGGGGAATGTTTTTGGAAAAGGGCACTAACATGCTCGTGAAGAAGCTTATTTCGCTGAGAAAACCAGCTCACGAATAACAGAACCAGATGCTTCTCGGCTGTTAAGACCGAACGCGTTGCGGAGAACGATACGGATTTGTCATGGCTCGAGTTTCAGGTTTGGAGAAAAAGCAGGCGCCGTGGCATCTGCGCTGGTTCTACGGAATGATGCGCAAGATGTTTGGAAAGGATTTTACGCCGGCGAAGATCCAGATGCGTTTGCCCAGTCTTGTTTGGGGTGGCATTGCCATGGAAGCCGCTCTCGGCCCAAAAACGATTAATCTCATTGCGCTACATTCAACTGGGGAAAATCCGCGCCGCATCCCGGATCGGCTGTCCGTTTTGAGTAGACATCAATTCTGCCGTGGGCAGAAAAGCAGGCTTAAGCGATGAGAAACTACGCGCCGTTCCCGACAACAATTTGACGTCCTTCAATGATACGGAACGATTGGTCATTGAACTGGCTGACGCGCTGACCAACACGCCGTCGGATGTTTCTGATGAGTTGTATGCCCGCTTACGCAACCAATTTTCCGAGGAACCGCTGATGCAACTGGCAGCGCAGATCGCGTTCGAAAATTATCGCGCCCGGTGGAATCGGCTTTTCAACGTCGAGAGCGACAATGTTTATTATGGGCATAACGCTTCCTAGTGAGGGACGAAGTCAACATTCGGTAGGGCGCGACCGCCGGGCGCGCCGAACGGAGTGGACCGCTTGCAATTGCGCGATCCACATCAGTCAATAGATGACCTCAAACCGTTTCAGACCAGGCCCAGCTTCGCTTTGATTTCCTCGACAAGCTCTTGGGGAGATCGCCCCAACTTGATCGTTAGTACATCTTCATCGGGCTGCGGCTCCTCCAAATCGGCAAACTGACTTTGCAACAACGTAGGATTCATGAAATGACCGGATCTTTGGCGGAGTTGGTGTTTAATGAGCGCGTAATCTCCGCGCAGAAATACAAACTTCACGTCGTCGCTGACGCGTAAGCGCTCCCGATACGCGCTTTTCAATGCAGAGCACGCAAGCACCGCGTTCTCTTTTACGGCAAGAGAACGGGTAATCTGCTCGCGCAAGAGTGTCAGCCACGGCCATCGGTCTTCGTCCGTGAGCGGATGACCGCTACGCATTTTCTCGATATTGGCGCGTGGATGAAAATCATCCGCTTCATAAAAACGCCAGCCAATCTCTTCGGCGAGTAGTTTGCCGATCGTCGTTTTCCCTGCTCCCGAGACGCCGAAAACAATCACAATCACGGTGCATTAGTTTGTCTCCGACTCCCGATTTTCTCTATCAAGAAAGCGACAACGACAAAGAGCGTATAGAAAACCCAAACGCCCATGGCAGTGGCCTTATCTGTCAACGGTGTCCGAGGCACGTACGTATGACCTATCTGGATGACAACGAGGGCGACTCCGAACGCGATCACGGCTGTTTTGCGAATTGCCGGCATCGCATTTCGCGTCAGGTAAAGCATGATTCCGGGGCCAAGGAGCCCAATTTCCAACGCAAACTCGGGATCGCGATAATTCCACAAACCGAAACCCACTTTCCACGTGTTGTCGTAGATCGCGAGATCACGCGGATGCGCGATTAAGTCGAGAATCCAGTGCGAAAGAACTGCCGCGCCTACAATAAGAGCAGCGTATTTTCTATAGAAGCTGTGCCGCCCGCAAAATATCCTGTAAGCAAGACCGGCAATGCATGACCATGCAATCGCCGCAATCAAGCTGTGGGAATACGGGTGGAAATACGAGTCGAGCATGCTGCCAGCGGTGAACCCTTTGATCACGCGTAGCTTCTCAATCCCAAGCAGCACCAGCGTGGCCCAAATGTAATCGAGGAACTGAACGGCAACGAACAAAACCCAAAGCGGAATCTTGTTCTTGTGACTCTTAGCCGCGAAAGCAACGCTGTAATGCCCGACAAACATTTAGTCGTAGGGTAGCACAGGCATCCTGCCTGTGGGGCAACTGGGCGTCTCGCCTGGTTGATTAACAGCTTCCAGCAGGCAGGATGCCGGTCGGCGAGGGGACGCTTCCAGCGTCCCGACTTTGATCGGGAAGCAGACTGCTTCCCCCTACAGATTTAGCGAATCGCAGCCAGCCTCACAGGCACACGCTGTGCGCCCCAATCGCCGCGTTGCTCTTCGAAAACGCCCGCGACTTTGTAACCGCAAGATCGACACCTGCCATTTTCAAGGCTCCATTTGCCGAGCTCATACCAATCGCGCTCGATGAGTAACGTGCCGCAATCAGGACACCACGTGCTGCCGCCGTCGCGATCGTGCACGTTTCCGGTGTAAACGTAGTGAAGCCCCTTTGAGCGTGCGATGTCTCGCGCGCGCGTAAGAGTTGTCGGCGGCGTGCGCGGCTTGTCTAGCATTTTGAAATCGGGATGGAACGCGGTGAAATGCCACGGCACATCGGGCCCGAGATTTTCCATGAACCATTCAGACGCGCGATGCAGCTCGGCGTCGCTGTCGTTTTCACCAGGAATGAGCAGTGTGGTCACTTCAAACCACACGTTTGTTTCGTGTCGCAAATATTTCAGGGTCTCGAGCACCGGCTGAAGCTGAGCAAAACATAGTCGATGATAAAATGCGTCAGTGAACGCTTTCAGATCGACATTCGCAGCGTCCATATGGTCATAGAATTCCGGGCGTGCATCGTCAGTGATGTAGCCGGCGGTCACAGCAACCGCCTTAATTCCACGCTCGCGACACGCATCCGCAACATCGATCGCGTATTCGGCAAAGATCACCGGATCATTGTAAGTAAAGGCAACCGATCGGCATCCGAGCTGTTCGGCCGCAAGCGCGATCTGCTCCGGCGAAGCAGCATCTGCGAGCTTGTCCCATTCGCGCGCTTTGGAGATATCCCAGTTCTGACAAAACCGGCAACCCAGATTGCATCCGGCCGTGCCAAACGACAACACGCTCGTGCCAGGCAGAAAATGGTTCAGCGGTTTCTTCTCGATCGGATCGACACAAAACCCGCTGCTGCGGCCATAAGTGTTCAACACCATCTGACCGCCGATCCGTTGCCTAACGAAACAGAATCCGTGCTGTCCTTCGTTGAGCTTGCAAAACCGCGGACAGAGGCGGCACTCAATGCGTCCATCCGGCAAAATCGCCCACCAGCGCCGGGGATAATCAGGTTTCCTCAGCTCTGCGACCATTGCAGGCAATATCGCTTAAGAGATCCGGGAATACAGCAATTAAAGGCCGCAGCCAACGGCAGCGACTACAGTGGAAGCGTGAATGATACGATTTCGTTCGCGGCCCGATGATTCGACCAAAAATTCGCGCCATCGAATGTTAACGACCGACATGCGAACGGCACGACTGCGATCTCTTTGACTTCCGGCTTTTTCTCTCGCGGATCGAGTCGCGCGATGGTCCAGCTCTCACCGTTCTGTTCGGTCCCGCGCAAGACGTAGATCATTCCATCGACAAACGAGTGGCCTGAGACTTCGGCACCGACGTCGATGACGCGGATGATATTGCCATTCGCGTCTAGTTCAAGAATGCGATGTTTGTACCATTGACTCAGGTAGAGATGTTCGCCGTCATAGCTGAGGTATGACCCCGTAAACTCAGGACAGGCGATCCGGTCGGTCTCGGAAAAACCGGCTTTGGGAACGAACCGTCGAATGTAGCGATCGTCATTTGGGTCTTCCCCAATCGTAAAACAGAGCGAGCCGTTCGTCGCGACAGCGGCCCATGGGATGCCAGGCGGTTCTTTCTCTTCGAGCACCTTCCACTCTGTCGAATCGATTGCATAGATTCGCCTCAGATCGCGCGAACCCATCCACAATTTGCCGCCGCTCCATGCCAGCGCCTGCGGCGCGGCCGCCGGTGAAGGAAACCGTCCTCGCTCTATGATTGTCGAAAGTTTCATGTTACGCGATCAACATCGGTTTGAGTTCGAGGTCCTGCAACAAACGCAGAATAGAGTTGTCATGGGTCGGTCACCTTGTCAGACTCAGTCCGGAGGTCCCCATGAGAACACAATATGTTTTGCCCAAAATCAGCTGGCTAGCGCAATTCTGCGCTCTCGTTCTAGCCGCGGTTCCTACGGAAGCTGCCAACTCAAGTATCATTACATTTCAAGAAGGAAATGCCACGTCTTCACAAAATTCGAACGCCCTGATTGGACATTGGCGAAAAACCACAATCAGTTATACAGGCCCGATAGATGAGCATCTTGTCCTTCATGTCGATGGTACTGTTGAGAACTGGACCGCCACGGCCTACGAGCGCAGGGAGTCAGTGGAAGGCCATTGGAACGTTGAGGGCAAAACTCTGACGTTATCGTTCGGTGGCAACGACCGCTCCAACCCGTTCACCTTTTACCAGGGCCAACTTGTTTTCCCAAATATTCCGAATCACCGGGGGTTCTGGGAAAAGATCGAGTAGCAAACTATCCTTTGCGCTGCTCGGCAATGAAACGGCGGGCAATGCCCACCACGTTGCCGTCAAATTCGAGATTGCAAGGTCTCTTCCATGAGTACCGCGCGAATTTTCATTCTCACGCTGCTTGCGATGATTGCCTTCGCGAGCAATTCGCTCTTATGCCGAGCCGCATTGAAGGAAAGCAGCAGCGATCCCGCGACTTTCACGTTCGTTCGTATTTTCTCCGGGGCCATTGCGCTTTGGCTCCTTTTAAAAATCCAAAGGCTGTTGAGAGCTGAGGGAACGGCTTCGCCTTTGGTTGAGAGTTTTTCTGGCTCGTCACTTAGATATGGAAACTGGATTTCAGCGGTCGCGCTGTTCGCTTACGCGGCCGGCTTTTCGTTCGCCTATACATCTCTTTCAGCCGGAACCGGCGCTTTGCTTTTGTTTGGAGCGGTTCAGGCGATGATGATTCTCTGGGGACTGCACAAAGGCGAGCGGTTAAACACAATCCAAATTGCCGGATTCATCGTCGCCGTTGCTGGACTCGTCGTGCTTGTATTCCCTGGACTTTCCGCTCCGCCATTAATTGGTTCGATCCTGATGTTAGGGGCCGGTTTAGCCTGGGGCATTTATTCACTGCGCGGTAAAGGAGAAGGGAATCCGGTAAGCGTCACGACCGGAAATTTTGTCCGCGCAGTTCCGTTCGCAATTGCTCTAAGCATCATTTTCTTTCCATCGACAAATTACAATCTTGCTGGGATCACCTGCGCCATAATATCGGGCGCGGTTACATCAGGTCTTGGTTATGTAATTTGGTACAGCGCCCTACGCGGGTTGAAAACTGCCAGCGCCGCCACTGTTCAACTTAGCGTTCCGGTGCTGGCTGCCACTGGCGGAATACTGTTGCTCGGTGAACCGATCACGGTGCGCTACATGCTCGCCTCTGTTGCTGTGCTGGGCGGAATTGGGATCGTCGTAGCATCTCCGCATCCGCAGATAAACTTGTCCAAACGCTAGGGCGCGGCGAGCCGAACGGGGAGACCAAAAAAACGCGCAGCTTGCACGTCGCCTGCGATAAAATAAGTGAAGGAGAATTAAATCACCATGGCCAAAGTCGTTAAAGTTATCGAACTGATGTCACAATCGCCGAAGAGCTGGGAGGATGCCGCGCAAGGGGCGGTGGAAGAAGCCACGAAGACACTGCGGAACGTTCGCTCGATTTACGTCAAGGAATTCACCGCCGAAGTGGACGAGGGCAAAATCACAAATTACCGCATCAATGCAAAGGTCACTTTTGATTTGGAACGTGGCTGAGCCTGGGCTCTGTTCTAGCCGCTTCGCTGTGCGAAGCGCTATGCTGACGTGGTAATCGATACGTCGCTCACAGAGCAGCGACAGCTACAGCATCTTCGGTCGCAGCAGGGGAAAAAGGATCACGTCCCGAATCGACTCTGCCCCGGTTAGCAGCATGGTGAGCCGATCGATTCCAATGCCGATGCCGCCGGCGGGGGGCATGCCATGTTCAAGCGCAAGGAGAAATTCCTCGTCAATTTTTTGTCTCTCTTCGCCCGCCTGTTCCAGAAGCCGCTGGCGCTGCACGAGCGGATCGTTTAACTCGCTGTAACCGGGCGCGATCTCAGCTCCGTTAATGATTAGTTCGAAAACGTCCACCAGCGAGTCGTCCGCCGCGTTTTGTTTTGCCAGCGGCACCAACTCTTTCGGGCAGTGCGTGACAAACAGCGGATCGATCGTCTTCTCTTCAACGAGTTTTTCGAACACATGTTGGGTAACTTCGAAATCTGCAAGTTGCGGCAGGATTTCTAGTTTGAAATCGTTCGTGGCGCGATCTCGCCGTTGCTCGTCGGAGAGCTCGAACCAGTCATGCCCTGCAACTTCCCGCACCAAATCGTGATAGCGCGCTCGGCGCCAGGGCCGTTTCAGGTTGATCGTGCGAACAATTTTTCCATCTGCGTCTCGATGCTCGATTTGGAGGGGGGAGCTCCTGCGAGCCTTCTCAACGCGCGGCGCCGGCGTCGCAGGAGCGCCCCCCTCCAATTTCGCAGCGTCCAGCGCGAGAATTTTCTCGGCGAGATAACAAATCAGTTCTTCAGTGAGATTCGCCATTCTTTCAAAATCGGCATACGCCCAATAAGCTTCGAGCATTGTGAATTCCGGATTGTGTTTTCTGGAAATACCTTCGTTACGAAAGTTACGGTTGATTTCGAATACCTTGTTGAGTCCACCGACAAGTAAACGTTTCAGATAGAGCTCCAACGCAATGCGCAGATAAAGATCGATGCCAAGCGCCTTATGATGTGTTGTGAACGGTTCGGCGGCCGCACCTCCTGGGATTGTCTGCAAAATCGGCGTCTCCACTTCCAGAAATCCGCGGTCCTCGAAGAAGCGCCTCGTCTCCCGGACAATTGCGATGCGTTTTTCGAATACCGCGCGGGAATGCTCATTCGTAATAAGATCCAGATAACGTTGCCTGTACCTGGCTTCGATGTCCTGTAATCCGTGCCATTTCTCAGGAAGCGGCCGCAAAGCTTTGGCCAGTAATTGGAACGTGCGCACTTTCAATGTCGACTCCCCGCTTTTAGTGACAAAACAGGTTCCCTCCACGCCGATGAAATCGCCAAGATCGAGTAACCGAAAGAGGTCGATCAGTTCTGCCCCGACCTCGTTCGCGTGAATGTATATTTGAATGCGCCCCGTCGCGTCGCGCAGATCGAGGAAATGACTCTTGCCCATGTCGCGATGCGCGGTAATGCGGCCGGCTGCACGAAGGGTCTCGCCTTCCTTAAATTTTTCGCGCACCTCCGCAATCGATCCGGTTACCTCAAAGCTGCCGCCGAATGGCTCGATGCCTTTTGCACGAAGCGCGTCGAGTTTTTTGCGCCGCAGCGTGATTAACTCATTTTCTTCATCCATTGAAGGTGAATCCAAGTTGCGAAGTTTGGAACTAAAGCCTCGCCCTGTTTCAAGTTGAACGTGCTTCAATCATTGTCCGGTGAGTCGGTTGATAAAGACCGATCTCGCCGCCGCTCGGCAGCCGAACACTCGTGCTGATTCCCCACTCGGCTTCCACTGGATTCGCACAGCCTACACCCTTACTTTTCAACAATCCGATTACGCTGCCCAAATCGTCGCACATCAGATAGAGAAGGCCTCCCAGGATGGGATGTTCTCCATGCATCTGCACAAATTCGCCATCACCGGGATGGACCGCCAGCTCGGCAGGCGGCAATGCAAATATAAGCCAGCCATCGCCGAGATCGACCGACGGAAATTCCAGCACAGTTTTGAAGAACGCACGATCGGCTGCAGGGTCCTTGCTGTAGAAAAGAAAATGCGCTCCCGCAATCATTGCGGCAGTATATTGATCTCGCGCAAAATGAACAGCCTCAATAACGCGTTGTTGTTGGAATATATTGGTTTGCCAATGAAAGACCGAAAATGAGATAGTTTGCCTGGCGCACCTTGGGATGTTCCAGCAGGGTGTCGCTATCGAAATGACTACGAATTTACCGGAAACAACTTCGAAAATGGAAGGGCCGTTGGTGAAACAGTTCTCTGTTTTTCTTCCGAACAAGGTTGGGGCAATGCTGGACGTCGTGAAACTGCTCAGCACTCAGAGCACTCACGCCGTGGCGCTGAGTGTATCCGAATCGACCGATTCAGCCATCGCCCGGATTATCGCCAGCGATCCGGCGCGCGTGGAGAAATTGTTCCGGGAAAAAAACGTGCCATTCGGCGTTTGTGAAGTCGTGGTCGTAGAAATTCGAGAAGTGGCCACGCAACTGGTGAAACTGCTTGCCGCACTGGTGATGGCGGAGGTGAACGTCCATTTCGCTTATCCCCTGCTTATTCGTCCGCGTGGCTTTGCCGCGATTGCTCTCCACGTGGACGATACCGAATGCGCGTCCTCGGTGCTGATGGGCGAAGGATTCAAGATGTTGGGGCAGGACGATATTTCGCGCTAGCGCACCGTGAATCGCTAAGACGTTAAACCGTTGAAGCATGAAAGGAACCAGTCCCATTTGACGATTCGACGCTTCAACTTTTTTTACGTTTTACGTGGCGAAGCCGTTGACAGCTTGGCGAGGGCGCGCTTACAGAAATGGGGTTTATTGCTGCATGCGGACTCTTCTTTCACGGGCTACGCAGATCGATCCAAGCTTTAACGTCGGGCTCGGCTTGGTTGTGATTCTGGCGGTGGTGGAAATCTTCGCTGCTACCTCCTATTATCTCGGTCGGGTCCGAGCTGCGCGAACGCCGGCGCAGGCAGTTGCGACAAGCGTCGCACGCCCCGTAGCTCCTCCCGCTTCAACGCCCCCAGCGGCGACTACTACCTCCGCAATGGCACCGCCAGCAACGCAAACGGCTCCTTCACCCGAAGCGGTGACCCATCCGCCGCCTCCGTCGCTTGTTGATCAACTTTTGCGCGAAGGCACTGAGCTGAGGGACCGTGGCGATACAACAAACGCGCTCGCGCGGTTCGAGGAAGCGTTAGACAGCGGACCCAGCAACGTCACCGTGCTCGAGGAAATAGCCAAGACGTACGATTCCATGCAGGTTTATGAAAAGTCGAACGAAGTGTGGCGTAAACTACACGATATGGGTCCTTCGGCTGGAGAAGCATATGAGTTGGCCGATCAGCGCCTGAAGTTGGGAGTGCCATCCCCGGCCACAACAAACGCTGGCCTGGCAAGCGCACCACTCGACGCTGCGTCACATAGGGATGTCGGCGGCAATCCGGAAGGCTCTGTCATGGGCATCACGGAAGTCAAAGCCGCTGAGACATCCGATCCCGACGCCGAAACCAACCTCGCGCTACAGATCGGAATAAAAAAACAGTCAGGCGCAACGATCGATCACACCAAAGTTAAGATCTTGGTGGAATTTTATGACACGGTTGGTGACAAAGATGTGAAGCTCACTGACGCGGACGTGAATTACGAATGGCTGACGCCAAGGCATGATTGGGCCGACGCGAATCCCGAGATACTGTTGGTTAGTTACCTCCGCCCGAAAACAGGAGTCGCGTCGCCGGAGTCATCGCTTTCTGAGGCGGCTGCGACCATCCGACCGGGGCAAAAAAGCAGAGGAGCCAAAAGTTCCGCCCCAGATGCTGGAAAGCGAAAATATCTGGGATACAGGATTCGAATTTATTACGACGATAAATTGCAGGCAGTTCAGGCCGAACCTTCGCGGCTTTTACAGCTTTTTCCTGCAGCCGAAACCAGCTCGGCACAATGAGACCATGGCATTTGGGGATGTGGTGGGCGCGCGAACTAAGCGATCTTGATCGGTATAACGCGAAAGGGCTCTGCAAAATGACGAAATCCGAATGACGAAATAATGTCGAAGCACGACTTTCGAAACGAGACGCCGACATGAACATCTTTGCCTTCGCGTCCGTCATTTATTCTTTGCGATCCTCCTCCAAAACGCCAGCTCGACCCCGTCCGACCGCTTCGGACTTCGTCATTCTTTCGTCATTCGACATTCGCGCTTCGTCATTAAGACATATGATGAGATATCTCCTGTCCATTGCATGTGTCGTCCTCATTGCTGCGAAAGTACAAGCTCAAATTCAGGTGGATCTAAAATTCAAGCGATTGCAGTACATCGCTTACGAACCCGTCGTAGTGACCTTAAGCATCACCAATCTCGCCGGACGCGACATCGACCTTCACAATGCGGACGGGCAATCATGGCTTGGGTTTGAGATAACTGGAAGCGAAGGTCAACCGATTGCGCCGATCAGTACCGAAAACGGTCAGGCGCCCTTGAAGATCGCAGCCGGGCAGAGAGTCACGCATCAGATCAATCTGACTCCACTTTATCCCGTGCACGATTTCGGCAGTTATCATGTCCGGACCAATGTTTATTTTGCCGATCTCGGAAAGTTTTTTTATTCCCCAACGCGAGTTTTTGAAGTGACCGATGCGCGGCCAATCTGGCAGCAAACAGTCGGCATCCCCGATGGCATTGCCGCGCCAGGCAACGTCCGCACGTACTCGCTTCTCACCAACCGCTTTCCGGACCATACTTCGTTGTACGTGCGTGTGCAGGATAAGGACAGTGGAATCGTTTATGCGACTTATTCGTTAGGCCGGGCCATCGCCTTTGAAGAACCACAGGCGGAGATCGATCACGCAAATCAATTGCATGTTCTGCACTGCTCTGCCCCGCGCGCATGGGCGTATTCGCGCGTCGGCTTGAACGGCGAACTGCTGGCACACTCCTCCTTCATGGAAACCAAAACTCGGCCGCGTCTCGTTCATGCCGCTAATGGCGACGTGGCCGTTCGCGGCGGCACGATTGAATCGCCGACCGCACAAAGCCCGCGTGGCACGGCACCGAAACTATCCGCTCGCCCTCCCGAACCGGCGAAAGACGATCAGTGATGCTGGCAAATTCCTACCGACTCCGTCTGTTTGCCGCCAGTTTGCTAATCGCGTTACTGGGAACTTTGTCCACGGCTCAGGCGAAACGCGCTTCTCAAGACAGCGGATCCGCCACTACCGTAGTGATCGATGCGGGTCATGGCGGCTATGACCGCGGTGGAATCCCAGGTCAGCAGGTTGCAGAAAAGGATATGACCTTGGATGTCGCGCAGCGTCTTAAACGCGTTCTCGCCGCGGGCGGCTATCGGGTCGTGATGACGCGGGATAGCGATGTATTCGTTTCGCTGGGTGGGCGAGTAGCAATCGCCAATTCCTACCCGAATGCGCTTTTTGTATGCATCCATTTCAACTCGGCAAAACGGATGGGCGCAGGTGGGATAGAAACATATTTTTATAGTCGTGACAGCCTGCCGCTCGCCTCTGCGATCCATTATTTCGTCGCCGGCGGCGCCCCTTCCTCCAATCGCGGGGTGCGGCGTCGTGGTTACTACGTATTGCGAAAGACGAACATTCCGGCTGTGCTGGTGGAATGCGGGTTCCTAACTAACCCAACCGAAGCTGCGTACGCACAAACCGCTTCTTATCGTCAAAAGCTCGCAGAAGAAATTGCAGCCGGTGTCCACGGTCGTAATTCCGTCACGAGCGCGTTGACGACGACGCGAGTCGCGACGGGCGAAAACATTCCGTTGCAACCGTATATCGATCAAACCAAAGTGGCAAAATCTGAACGCCCCCGGTCCAAGCGTTCTCACAAGAAAAGTGCTCGGCGGAAGAAAAGCTCATCGAAACCAGCCGAGTCAAAGACAAAGGCGGCCTCAAAAGATCAGGAGGGATAATTGAACCTGCCCGTCCTGACTTCGGCGCAGATGCGAACGGCGGAAGAAGCCGCCTTCGCGCGGGGCGTAGAAGTTGAAGCGCTGATGGACAAGGCCGGCGCCGGCATTGCGCGAGCTGTCACCAGATTTTTCGGAAAACCTGGCAAGTGCATTGTGTTCGCCGGAAAAGGCCACAATGCGGGCGATGCGCTGGTTGCAGCTGAACGTTTACGGCGCCGCGGATGGAAAATCGAAGTACGACTTGCCTTTCAGGAAGCCGATTGCAGCGGGATGATGCGCAAGAAACTTGACAGCCTGCGCCGCAGACCACCAGAAATTCTTGGCGCGACGCCATCCCGCGGCGGTGGGACTGATGCCAGCGTGATTATTGTCGAACTTTTGGAAGAAGCGGCTGAACAGCTGTCCGCCGCTCAGGAAGCGATGGCGGCAGAGGCGTATCTGGGCACTGCTGCGCCGTTGATAATTCTTGATGGCTTGCTTGGGCTTGGCGCGAAGCCGCCGCTCCGCGATCCGATTCGCGCGGCCTGTCGTTGCATCAATCACTTGCGCGCAGACAAGGGCGCCTATGTGTTCGCTGTCGATCTTCCGACCGGTCTCGACGGTGATTCGGGTAAAACCGATCGCGACTGTGTCATTGCGGATTTTACCGTCACGATCGGATTCGCAAAGCCAGGATTGCTGGCCGACGACGCGCTGAACTTCGTGGGCAGACTGGAAGTGGTCCAGTTGGATGAACTGCGCGCTCCGGAAAAAAAAGCGAAAGAAGTTGTCGCTGCCCTGTCAACTTTTCGCGAATTGCTGCCGAGGCGCAAATTCGGCACATACAAGAATCAGTGTGGACGCATTGGTGTCGTTGCCGGTTCCAGGGGATTCATCGGCGCAGCGCTGATGACTTCGCGGGGCGCGCTGCGCGCAGGCGCTGGACTGGTCGAGGTTTTTGTCCCCGAAGAAATCTACGAAATTGTCGCCGGCGCCGCGCCAATGGAATCAATGGTTAAGCCACTCAAATCTTACCGCGATTTGCTCAAGGAAAAAGCCGACGTCTGGGCGGTGGGACCTGGTCTTGGAAAATCGCGCGCTGCCGAAATTCTGGACCTGATCGAAAAGGCGAAGCAACCGATGGTGATTGACGCTGACGGCTTGAATATTTTGGCGGAAAAAATCTCCACGCTCAAGCGTTGCAAGGGTAAACGGTTGCTCACGCCGCATCCCGGCGAGATGAAGAGGCTGTCGCATGGCGAAAAAGAGACGCGCGCCAAAACGGCGACAAAATTCTGCCATCATTTTCCGGTAAC
>Ga0209155_1000030_pt1 | contig 58458 bp, 57 predicted proteins | sample GraSoiAngelo_122_FD_185879 | JGI IMG/M metagenome (GOLD analysis project Ga0209155, IMG submission 185879) | Grasslands soil microbial communities from the Angelo Coastal Reserve, California, USA - 14_0927_02_20cm (SPAdes) (version 2) | ecosystem: Environmental > Terrestrial > Soil > Grasslands ... | reverse complement strand
CGGTTCTTGTTGTAGACGAGCGTCAGCTCGTCGATCAGGGTCTCGGCGTTGTCGGAGGCGGACTTCATCGCGACCATGCGCGCGCTCTGCTCGGAGGACATGTTCTCGGCGACCGCCTGGAAGATGATCGCCTCGATGTAGCGCGTGAGCACCTGCTCGAGCACGGCCTTCGCCTCGGGCTCGTAGATATAGTCCCAGTGGCTCGCGGGGGAGCCGAGCCGCTCGCCCGAGAGGGGCAGCAGCTGCTCCATGACGGGCTCCTGCTTCATGGTGTTGATGAAGCGCGTGTAGAAGAGCAGGAGGCGGTCGAAGCGGTCCTGCGTGTAGCCGTCGAGCATCACCTTCACCGCGCCGATCAGCTTGTCCATCTGCGGCCGGTCGCCGAGCTGGACGACGTGCGATACGACCTTCGCGCCCAGGCGCTGCATGAAGCCCAGGCCCTTGCCGCCGATCGCGCAGACTTCCATTTTCTCGCCCTGAGCCTCCCACTCCTTGTATTTCCCGAGCGCGAGGCGGAGGAGATTGGTGTTCAGGGCGCCGCACAGGCCCTTGTCGGTGGTGATGACGATCATCCCCACGCCCTTCACCGTGTCGCGCTCGACGAGGAAGGGGTGCCGGTACTCGGGGTTGGCGTGGCTGATGTGCGCGGCGACGTTGCGGATCTTCTCGCCGTAGGGGCGCGCGTGGCGCATGCGCTCCTGCGCCTTCCTCATCTTGGAGGCGGCGACCATCTCCATCGCCTTGGTGATCTTCCGGGTGTTCTGCACACTCCGGATTTTCATCCTGATTTCTTTTGTTCCTGGCATCTGTTCATCCCGCTTGTCATTCTGAGGCGCCCGCAGGCGGCGAAGAATCTGCTGTTCATTTGGCGAAAAGCAGATCCTTCGCTTCCCTCAGGATGACAACATTAGTTAGAAGCTGCCGGTTTTCTTCCAGTCTTCGATCGCTGCCTTGAGCGCTTTCTCGTCGTCTGCGCTCAGGTCCTTCTTGTCCTCCATGGTTTTCACCAGCGCGGCGTACTTGCCCTTGAGGTGGTCGCGCAGCGACTTGTCCGCGGCGAGCGCCTTCTTCACGTCGATCGAGTCGAAGTAGCCGTTGTTGACGGCGAACAGCGTGAGCGCCATCTCCCACACCGCGAGCGGCTGGTACTGCGGCTGCTTCATGAGCTCGGTCACCATACGGCCTCGTTCGAGTTGCTTCCGCGTTGCTTCATCAAGGTCGGAGGCGAACTGCGCGAAGGCGGCGAGCTCGCGGTACTGCGCGAGGGCGAGGCGCACGCCGCCGCCGGTGTCGCGGCGCTTCATGATCTTGGTCTGCGCCGCCCCGCCCACCCGAGACACCGAGATCCCGGCGTTGATCGCGGGCCGGATGCCGGCGTTGAAGAGATCGGTCTCGAGGAAGATCTGGCCGTCGGTGATCGAGATCACGTTGGTCGGCACGAACGCGGTCACGTCCCCGGCTTGCGTCTCGATGATGGGGAGCGCGGTGAGCGAGCCGGTCTTGCCCTTCACCTCGCCCTTGGTGAAGCGCTCCACCCAGGCCTCGGAGCAGCGCGCGCCGCGCTCGAGCAGGCGCGAGTGCAGGTAGAACACGTCGCCGGGGTAGGCCTCGCGTCCCGGCGGGCGGCGCAGGAGCAGCGAGATCTGCCGGTACGCCCAGGCCTGCTTGGTGAGATCGTCGTAGATGATGAGCGCGTCCTGGCCGCGGTCGCGGAAATACTCGCCCATGGTGCAGCCGGAGTAGGGCGCGATGTACTGCATCGCCGCCGACTCCGACGCCGAGGCCGCCACCACGATGGTGTAGGCCATGGCGCCGTGCTCTTCGAGCTTGCGCACCACGGTCGCGATGGTCGAGGCCTTCTGGCCGATCGCGACGTAGACGCAGTAGAGGTCCTTGCCCTTCTGGTTGATGATGGTGTCGACCGCCACGGCGGTCTTGCCCGTCTGGCGGTCGCCGATGATGAGCTCTCGCTGGCCGCGGCCGATCGGCACCATGGAGTCGATCGCCTTGAGGCCCGTTTGTACCGGCTGCGAGACGGATTTTCTCCAGACCACGCCGGGCGCGACCTTTTCGATCACGTCGCTCATCTTGGCGAGGAGCGGGCCCTTGCCGTCGATCGGCTGTCCGAGCGAGTTCACCACGCGCCCGAGGAGCTCGGGGCCCACCGGCACCTCGAGAATGCGGCTGGTGCACTTGACCGTGTCGCCCTCGGTGATGTGCTCGTATTCGCCGAGGATCACCGCGCCGACCGAGTCGCGCTCGAGGTTGAGCGCAAGCCCGAAGGTGTTGTTCGGGAATTCCAGCATCTCGCCCTGCATCACGTCCGACAGGCCGTGGACGCGGCAGATGCCGTCGGTGACGGTGACGACCGTCCCTTGCGTGCGCACGTCCGCCGACAGCGAAAGATTCTGTATCTTGTTGCGGATCAGCTCGCTGATTTCGGATGGGTTCAGCTGTTGCATCGTTGCTCCTGGTCGCTTTTTGTCCCCTCCTCATTTGAGGAGGGGTGGCGCGAAGCGCCGGGGTGGTTCAGCGGCGTACCACCACCCCCCGCCTGCGGCGGACCCCTCCTCCTGAAAGGAGGAGGGGACAGAAAATGGATCGTATGCAGCTGCATCGTCAGGCCTTCAGCGCCGCGGCCATATCTTCGAGCTTGCCGCGCACCGAGCCATCGATCACTTCGTCGCCGGCGGTGATGCGCACGCCGCCGATCAGCTCCTTGTCCACGGCGACGCGCGGCTGGACCCGGCGCTTCAGCCGCCGCGAGATGTCCGCGACGAGGCCGTTGATCTGCGCGTTGTCCAGGGGAAAGGCGGTGCGGATCTCCGCCTCGACCACGCCTTCGAGCTCGTTCTTCAGCTCGACGAACTGCTGGTGGATCTCCGGAAGCAGCGCGAGGCGGTCGTTCGCGATCAGCACGCGCACGAAGTTGCGCGCGTCGGCCGGAAAATCCTCCCTGCACAGCTCCATGAACAGGTCGTAGAGCTGCTTCCCGCCGAGATTGGGGTTCGAGATGCACGAGCGCATGTCCGGATGCGCCGCAATCCGCGCCATGATCGTGAGCCTCTCCAGCCACGGCGCGAAAGCGCCCTGCTTCTGCGCGAGACCGAACGCGGCTTCGGCATAGGGCCGGGCGATGGTGGCGGCTTCGGCCACTAGATTTCCTTCTTCAGCCGGCCGAGCAGCTCGGCGTGCGTCTCGGGGTTGACCTCGCGGCGCAGGATCTTCTCCGCGCCGGAAACGGCGAGCGCCGCGACCTGCTCCCGGAGCGACTCCCTCGCGCGCGCGACCTGCTGGTCGATGTCGGCCTTGGCGGCGGCGAGGATGCGCTCGGCCTCGGCCCGCGCGGCGGCCTTCGCTTCCTCGAGCATCTGCACGTCGCGCTTTTCCGCCGAGCCGATGATCTCGCCGACGCGCTCGCGCGCTTTCGCGAGCTCCTCGTGCGCGCGCTTGCCCGCCGCCTCCAGGTCCCGCCGGCCCTGCTCGCCCGCGGCGAGGCCGTCGGCGATCGTCTTCTGGCGCTCCTCGATCTTGCGCGTGAAATACGGCCAGATGAATTTCGCCGAGAACCAGATGAAGAGCGCGAAGGCGAGCGCCTGCGCGATCAGGGTGAGGTTGATGTTCATGCGAAGATCTTGCCCGTCCTAGCCGCCCAGCGCGCCGAGCAGCGGATTGGCGAAGGCGAAGAACATGCCTATTCCCAGGCCGATGATGAACGAGGCGTCGATCAGGCCGAGGAGCAGGAACACCTTGGCCTGCAGCGCCGGGATCATCTCCGGCTGGCGCGCCGCGCCCTCGAGGAAGCGGCTGCACATGATGCCGACGCCCACGCAGGCGCCCAGCGCGCCTAGCCCGACCATCAGGCCGATGCCGACGCCGGTATAGGCCTGCACCAGGGCGACGAGTTGTAATTTTTCCATTTATTTTCCCTTTCCAGAGCGTCAGTTGATCAGTGGGCGGCTAAACGAACAAGGGGGCACACCCCCTTGTATATCCCCCATATCGGTTGGCGCATGCTAATGACTCTCGTGCGCCATCGAAATGTAGACGACAGTGAGCATCATGAAAATATACGCCTGCAGCGCGACGATCAGGACGTGGAAGATCGCCCAGATCAGGCCGAGCGGCACGGCGAACAGGGTGCCGGCGAGACCGGCGCCGGCCATCATCCAGAGCAGGAGAAAGATGATTTCTCCCGCGTACATGTTGCCGAACAGCCGCAGCGAGTGCGACAGCGGCTTGGAGATGTATTCGACCAGGTTGAACAGGAGGTTCGGCAGCCACAGCAGCACGTTCGCGCCGAAGGGCGTGCAGAAGAGCTCGTGGATCCAGCCGCCCAGGCCCTTCACGGCGATCGAGAAATAAATCATGAGCAGCCACACCGAAAGCGCCAGCGCGAAAGTCGTGTTGACGTCCGCGGTCGGTACGATGCGAAATCCGTGCGGCGCGAAAAAATGCGTGACCCACGCCATGATGTCCGCCGGCAGGAAATCCATGGCGTTCATCAGCAGCGCCCACAGGCCCACCGTGAGCGCGACCGGCGCGATGAACCTGCGGTCGCCGTGGAAAATGTCCTTCGCCTGGTTGTCGACGAATTCGCAGAGGATCTCGACGAAGGCCTGGCGCTTGTTGGGAACGCCGGAAGTGGCTCCGCGCACCACCCACCAGAGAAAACCGAGGCTGAAGACGCCGAGCAGGGCGGAGGTCACCAGCGAATCCACGTTCAGCGTCCAGAACGAGCCCTCGCCCACCGGGTGCTGGAGAAACGCGAGGTGATGGCCGATGTAGGAGCTCGGCGTCAGTTCATGCTCGGCGGCCATTGCGGGAAGCTCTTCGTAAACCTATTTTTCGCGAACCCATACTGCCATGGTGAAAATCAGTACCGTGGCGATAAAAGACCCTATCAGCCCGATCGCGACGACGTCCCTGTACGCCGTCAGCGCGAACCACAACAGGAGAACCATGAGCACCAGCTTGACGGCCTCGGCCCTCAAGGCGGTATACAGCGCCTCCCCTGCAGACTTCGATTTACCGCGTGCAGCCAATACTGCAAAAGCCAGGCCGGCGATGATTCCTATCGATCCGCCCAGTCCGGCGGAGATTGCGCCGTGTATTCCGGCGAGCCAGGCCGACAGCAGGATTGCGGCAGCGGTGCATAAAACCTGCAGCCCGATTATCGGGCGGAACACTCGCCACACGCCCTGCTCCAGCTGCAAAACCGCAGAATTCTATAGGGAAATCGACGGGGCCGTCAAACCGGAGCGCGTATAACGCTCGGAATTCCGATGCGAATCCTCGCCCTTGGTCCAACCAGCGCATTGGATCGAACCACAGAGTGCAACATCGCTCGATTATCCTTCTCCCCGCCATCAATGTGTGACGCGGCCCGCATGAAGTGCTTTCTTCGCCACCGCATCGCCCTGTCGCTTCCCGCCCGTGTGCTGGGCCTGGTTCTCGCCGTCGCGGCCGCGGCGCCTGCCGGGGCGCAAAGCACGACATCTCCGACGTTGTACAGGCTGGAGGCGGGTTCCTCGTTCAGCCGCGGGTGCTACGGGCCGTGCGAGTGCGCGATCTTCACGACGCAGGATATCCGGGGGACTTACACGCTGGCCCTCGATCATGTGGACCCGCTGTTCACGTGGTATCGGGTGGAGAAGGTGAACTGGGTGGTCACGCTGGGCGGGACGGACACCCGCGTCACGGGATCGGGGACGTACCGGGTCGGGGGCGAGGTGGCGCTGCAGCAGCAGATGAAGCTCACTCTCACGATCGGGGACGAGGGTGCGCAGACCTTCGACAGCGGCCTGGTAAGCGGAGGGGGTTCCTTCCCGGAGATCGACATCGCGATGTCGAAGAACGGGATGTCCTGCTTTGACACGGTCATCGACATCCGCTCCAAGCCGGTGTCGACGCCGTACGCGCTCAGCGCCTCGACGTACGACGAGGGTTGCTTCGCGCCGTGCCTGTGCCCCATCCGCGAGTGGCCGGTCGCAGGCTCGGCCGACCTCGTGCCGTTGCCCAACGCCGCGACACCGATCCGTGAGGAGTTCGCCGTGGTGGATGTGGCGTGGGCAACGATCTCGACGAGTCCGCCGCCGGACCGGCAGTTCACGGGCTTCGGCACGTATCAGATCGTGCGGAAGGGGTCGACCAGCGAGCACCGCATGGTGCTGGACCTGACCGAGGCCAACAGCGGGGCCGCGTACCGGTTCGACAGCGGAGTGGTGGCAGGGGGCGGGGAGTTCCCGCGGATCGACATCGATATCGCGGTCAACGGCTTCGCCTGCTTCGACCGGGCGTTCTCCCTGCACGCGGCGCCGTCGCAGTGACTCCTGGCGCCCTGGTGCGGCCCTAGATCGGGTAGAGCAGCGATTCGGGCGGGACGTCCGAATCGAGCACGCACAGCTTCTCCCTGAAATGGAGGCGCCTGGCCGCGATCGCGATGCGGTCGTCGTAGCTGCCCGAGACGAAGTGCTCGCTGCGCTTCCCGGGGAAGGTGCGCAGGATCTCGAAGTTCGCCTGCACGCGCAGCTCCTCGTCGGAGGCGGCCTGGAGGCGGAAGTTCGAGATGAGATGGCGCTGCGTGTGAGGCTCGTAGTCCTCGGACTGGCCGATCGCGACGATCCGGTCGCGCATCGTGGTCTTGGTGGAAAGCGACACGAGATGGTCGTCCGGGCCCAGGCGCAGGTTGCGCCGCGTCGTGACGCGGTAGGTGCAGGAATCCAGGAAGAACTCCGGCCACTGCTGCAGCCTGCCGCCGTCGAGGCATTCGGCGTAGCGCGCGTAGAACTCCTGGACGTCCAGGCGCAGCTCGGCGGTCAATACGGCTTTTTCCGTGACGGACATGGGCTCTCCGATTCTGTCGATGCGAGCAACCGCCGCCAGACGATCAGGCACGGGCTCTCTCAAGCGTACGCCGGTGCAATTCGGATATCACTTTCACCCACCCCCTGCACGTAAGCATGCAGCAAATCGCCCGGCTTCACCGGGGAGACGCCGGCGGGCGTTCCGGTCATGATGATGTCCCCGGGATGCAGCGTGTACATGGCCGAGGCGAACTCGATCAGCCGTTCGACGTTGTAGACGAGAAATTTCGTATTCGAATTCTGCCGCAGCTCGCCGTTCACCATGATCGAAAGGTCGAGGTCGTTGGGATCGCCGATCTCGTCGGCGGTGACGAGCCAGGGCCCGAGCACGCTGTACGTATCGATCGACTTCCTGAAGCACTGCAGCTCGGGCCCGCGCACGGTCATGTCCAGGCCGATCGAGTAGGCGCATACGTGGCCGAGCGCTTTTTCCTTCGGGATCTTGTTGCCGCGCCTGCCGATCACGAGCGCGAGCTCGACCTCGTGGTCGTTGCGCCGCTCGGGCCAGCGCAGGCGAATCTCCTCGCCGAAGCCGATCAGCGAGGAGCTCGCCTTGAGGAACAGGCCCCAGTCGCCGATGCCCTTCTGGATGTTGGTGCGCCCGTGCGCGATGCCCGGGTCCTTGACCGATTCGGCGATGTGGTCGTTGTAGTTGATCGGCGCGCCGATGATCTTTCCGGGATTGGGAACGGGGGCGCGGAGCCTCACCTTCGCGAGCGGCTTTCTCTTCGCTCTGGGCGCGAATTTCTTCGCCGCCGCGAGCACGCGCTTGAAGTTCAGGATCAGGGGATCGCCTTGCGGAATCGGCCAGCCCGGCCGCGGAATGACCGACAAGGCCTTGCTCACGTCGAGCACCTCGTCGCCTTCCACGATTCCGAGGCGGTTGTTGTCGTAGCGGCAGATTTTCACGTTCTCACAGCGTCGGGTTGTTGATTTCGCCGCCGAGCGCGGCGAGGCCCCACGCCGACGCCTGCGCGTCGAAGCTGAAGCTGATGTGGCCGGCGAGCGAGTGCGCGTCGCGGAAGATGCGCTCCAGCGGATAGGCCTCGTAGATGCCGTTCGCTCCGGCCATCGCGTGCAGCGCGTCCACCGCCTCGGTGCAAAGGCCGACCGCGTGGGCGAGGTTGCGCTTGAAGCGGAGCTTCGTCGCGACGTCGGCGATCTGCCTGCGGTTGGCGATTTCCTGCGCCTCGAGGCAGTCGTTGCGCAGGATGAGGCGCGCGGCGTCGATCTTCGCGCCCGCGGCGCCCACGCGCAGCTGCACCGCCTGGAAGTCGCGCATCTTCGCTCCGGTGTAGTTGGTGCTGCGCTCCTTGACGGAGGCGATCGTCGCTTCGAGCGCGCCTTCAGCGTTTCCCACCGCGCAGGCGCCGATGCCGTGCCCGCCGAGCGCCGAGAGCGGCACGCAATAGGCCGGATTGGGGTTGGTCTTCGCGCCGGGGAATTTGTCGCCGCCGCGCGCGTCCAGCATGCCGAGCGCCTTGTACGCGGGAACGAAGACGTCCTTGGCGGCGACGGTCATGCTGCCCGTCGCGCGCATCCCGAGCACCTGCCAGTCGTCGATGACCTCGTACTGCGACTTGTGCAGCAGGCACATGCGATAGTCGACCGGGCGATCCCCGTCGCGCACCGTGACCGCGAGCATGTTCCATTCGGCGATGTTGGAGCAGCTCGAGAAATTCCACTTTCCCTCGATGATGTAGCCGCCCTCGACTTTCTTCGCTCGCCCCTGCGGAAAGGCGATGCCCGATGCGATCAGCGCCTCGGGATTCGCGCCCCAGACTTCCTCCTGCGCGCGCTCCTCGTACATCGCCAGCATCCAGTGGTGCACCTGGAGATTGCCGAAATTCCAGGCGGTCGAGGCGCAGCCGCGCGCGAGCTCGTAGCAGAAATCGACGTAAGCGACGAAATCGAACTCCATCCCGCCCCAGCGCTTCGGCTGCATCGAGCGCAGGATGCCGCTCGCGTGCAGCTCGGCGATCGTCTCGGGCGGCATCACGCGGTCTTTTTCGGCCCGCGCGGCGCGGCTGCGAAGCGCCGGCACCATGGCGCGCGCGCGGCCGAGCGCCTCCTCGTAGGAAACGCCGGCAAAGCTCTTCGCACCCTGGTGAGGGGCGTTCATCAGGCGGCGACCTTGGCCTTCGTCGTTTTCTTCTTTGACGCTTTCATGGACGAGGCCCGCGGCATCTTCGAGTAGTCTTCGCCGCCCCAGTCGGGCGCCTGGGTGATGCCGAAGAAATTGAGCTCGATGGTGAGGCCGTCGGGGTCCTTGATAAAGAGCTGGTAGAGCTGCGACTCGGGGAAGTTGCGCGGGCGGCAGGGGACCTTGAGCTCCTTCAGGTGCTTCACGAACTTGTCGGGCTCGGTCGCAAGGAAAGCGATATGGTCGATGACGCCGGAATTGTCCTTGGCCGCGTTCTTCGGGCTGCCGAGGTAGTAAAGCTCCGAGTTCGGCACGCCGCCTTGAGCCATGTGCACCTGGATCTTGCCGTCAACGCCCAGCCAGTAGCCGGGAAACGGGAAATCCGGCCGCGGCATGACTTCGAATCCGAGCACCTTGCAGTAGAAATCCTTGGTGCGTTCGAGGTTGTTCGCGCGAATGAGGTAGTGGTTGAGCTCGGTGACGGGCATGGTGTGCTCCTGTAGCTTGTTCTACATGGGGCCGGGCGCCCCTGGCTGTACGGCGACATTATGCCAAAGAACGAAGTACACTTTGCGCTTCACAAAAACACCAAAGGAGACACGAACGTGGGGAAGATGATCGAGCTGGCCGCCTCGGACGGCCACAAACTCTCCGCCTACCGCGCGGAACCCAAGGGCAGGCCGCGCGGGGGCCTGATCGTGGTGCAGGAAATCTTCGGGATCAACAGCCACATCCAGAGCGTCGCGGACGGTTATGCCGCGGACGGCTATCTGGCCATCGCGCCGGCGTTCTTCGACCGCGCCCAGCGCGGCGTGGACCTCGGCTACACGCAGGCGGACATCGAAGTCGGCCGCACGTACATTCCTAAGATGAATTGGGACAACGTGATCAAGGACGCGGCCGCCGGAAGGGACGAGGTGAAGTCCGCGGGGAAAGTCGGCATCGTCGGCTACTGCTGGGGCGGAACGGTGTCGTGGATGGCCGCGGCCCGCCTCGCGGGCCTGGCGTGCGCCGTGTGCTATTACGGCGGCGGCATCCCGAACAACGCCGGCGAGAAACCGAAATGCGCGGTGATGTTCCACTGGGGCGAGACCGACCAGTCGATCCCGATCGAAGCCGCGAAGAAGGCCGCGGCGCAGCACCCGAGCGCGCAGTCCTTCGTCTATCCGGCCGGCCACGGCTTCAACTGCGACCAGCGCGGGTCGTACCACGCCGAGAGCGCGAAACTCGCGCGGTCACGCTCGCTGGAGTTTTTGCGGAAACACATCGGCTGAGCGTGGCATCGATCCAGGTCAAAAGGCTCGCCCCCGCCCTTGGCGCAGAAGTCGGCGGTATCGACCTGTCGCGGCCGTTGCCGGCGGAAATCTTCGCGGAGATCCGCAAGGCCTGGCTCGATCACCTGGTGCTGCGCTTCCGCGGACAGACGCTCTCCGATCCGCAGCTGATGGCGTTCAGCCAGCTCTTCGGCGAGCTCGATCCGCCCGGGCCGAACCCCTACGGCAAGCCCTTCCTGCCCGAGCATCCGGAAATGAACGTGATCTCCAACATCAAGATGGAGGGCGCGCCGATCGGCGGCCTGGGCGACGGCGAGGCGATCTGGCACGCCGACATGACCTACGTCGACTCGCCGCCGATGGCCGCCATCCTGCATGCGCTGGAGGTTCCCCCTTCGGGCGGCGACACTTACTGGGCGAACATGTATTCTGCGTACCAGAAGCTCCCCGCGAATCTGAAAAAGCGCATCGAGGGCCGCAAGGCGGTGCACGACGCCACCTACAACAGCGCCGGCGTTATGCGCAAGGGCTACCAGGAGGTGACGGATCCGCGCAAGGCGCCGGGCGCGCAGCACGCGCTCATCCGCACGCATCCCGAGACCGGGCGCCCCTGCCTCTTTCTCGGGCGGCGACGCAACAGCTACATCGTCGGCATGGAACTAGACGAGAGCGAAGCGCTGCTCGACCAGTTGTGGGCGCACGCGACTCAGGCCGAGTTCACTTTCCGGCAGCAATGGCGGGTAGGCGACGTGCTGATCTGGGACAACCGCTGCACGCTGCACCGGCGCGACTCTTTCGATCCGAGCGCGCGGCGCCTCATGCATCGCACCCAGATCAAGGCGGATCGCCCGCACGCCTGACTCCCGCATGAGCGCGCAAGTCGCCCCGCGCCGGATTTCTGAGACCCGGTGGAAGCTCGCGATCGAGCGAGTCGAAGTATTCGGCGTCGCCGTGCCGCTCGCAGGCGGCGGGTTCAAGAACGCCTACGTCACCAAGACCGTGCAAAAAAGCGCCGTCGTGCGCGTGACCGCGGCCGGCGGCGCGGTCGGGCTGGGCAACATCGATCCGTCGCCGGGCTATTCGACCGAGACCATCGAAGAATCGCTTGCGGCATTGCGCGGCAAGCTCGCCGCCGGCGTGATCGGCGCGGATGCCGCGAACATCCACGTTCTCAACGCGCGGCTGGACGCGGCGGCGCCCGGTTTTCTGGACGCCAAGGCGGCGATCGAGATGGCTTGCGTGGACCTCACCGCGCGCGCGCTCGGCGTGCCGGTGTACGCCTACCTCGGCGGCGCGGTGAAAGAGCGCCTGATGTTCAACGCCTGGATCGGCATCGTGCCGCCCGGGGAAGCGGCGGCCGAGGGGCGCAAGTGGTTCGAGCGTGGCTTCCGCTCGGCGAAGATCAAGGTAGGCGGGGGCATCGAGGCCGACCGCGACCGCGTCAAGGCGGTGCGCGAGGCGGTCGGCGCGACGATGGCGCTGCGCATCGACGCGAACGCAGGCTACGACGCGGACACGGCGATACGCCTGGCGCGCCTCGTGCAAGCCTGTGACCTGCAGCTCTTCGAGCAGCCGGTCGCCGCCGGCGACCTCACCGGAATGGCGCGCGTGCGCCGCGAAGCGGGCGGCGTTCCCATCATGGCGGACGAATCGATTCTCGATCACGCGAGCCTGATCGCCGTGATCAGGGCGGGCGCCGCCGACATCGTCAAGCTCAAAGTGATGAAGCAGGGCGGATTCCACCGCGCGGCCGCCATGCTCGCCACCGCCGAAGCTGCAGGTGTGCGCTGCGTCGTCGGACACGGATTCGGGCTGGGCGTGAACACCATGGCGGAGATCATGCTCGCCGCCACCAGCGCGAACGTGATCGACGGGCTGGAATGCGTGGGACCGCTCAAGACCGTGGACGATATCACCACCGAAAAACTCGACCTCGGTGCGGGCGTGCTCGCGCTTCCGCCCGGCCCGGGCCTCGGCGTCGCGCTCGACGAGGCGAAGCTCGCGCGCTACCGGTTCGCGTAAAAGCGAACGCTTCGATGACTCGCCGCTTCCGGCATGCCTTCGCCGCCTTTGCCTGCATGCTCGCTGCCGCGCCCGCGTTCGCTCAAGGGTATCCAGCGCGGCCGATAAGGATGCTCGTCCCGTTTTCCGCGGGCGGCACCGTGGACATCGTGGCGCGCGTCGTCGGCGCGAAGCTTGCCGCGGACCTCGGCCAGCCGTTCATCGTCGAGAACAAGGGCGGCGCGGGTGGCACCATCGCAGCAGCGATGCTCGCCAAATCGGCCGGCGACGGCTACACGCTGATGATGATGCACCAGGGACTCGCCTTCAACGCGAGCCTCTACTCCGACCTTCCCTACGATACGTTGCGCGACCTGGCTCCGATCGCTCTCGTAGGTGCGACGCCGAATGCACTGGTGGTCACCCATTTGCTGCCGGTGAAAACAGTACAGGAGTTTCTCGCCTACGCGCGCTCCAACCCGGGCCGCATCGCCTACGGCTCGGGCGGAATCGGCAGCGCGGGGCATCTGTCGGTCGAGCTGTTGCAGTCGCTCACCGGCACCAAGCTCACGCACGTGCCATACAAGGGATCCGGCCCGGCGATCACCGATCTCATCAGCGGCCAGATCCAGGCGATGTTGCTCACCATGCCCGCCGTAATGCCTTACGTGAAAGGTGGCAAGGTGCGCGCCATTGCCACCTCCGGCGCGCGACGTTCGCCGGCGCTGCCGGACCTGCCCACGATCGCCGAAGCGGGCGTGCCCGGCTACGAATACACGCCCTGGTATGGAATGTTCGGCCCGGGAACGCTGCCGAAGCCGCTGATCGCGCGGCTCAACTCGGCCGTCAACACCTCGCTCGCCGAGGCCGGGATACGGGAGAAGCTCGCGCAGCAAGGCCTGGAAGTGCAATCGATGACGAGCGACCAGTTCAGCGGGATCGTGCGCGCCGACGTGGCGCGCTGGGGAAAAATCATCGGCGAGCTCGGCGTGCGCGGAGAGTGAAGCGCTTGAAGGTGCACACGACGCCCTGCGTTTGAATTTCTAAGCGCGAGTCGATCGCGCTCGCACCTGCCGACTCATGCGCGATCCATCGGGTCAGGGAAACCTTGCGCCTTCTTCCATCAGCAGCGTCTTGATGTCGTTCATCACGACTTGCGGATGCAGGAAGGTCGAGGTATAGATCTCGCGGATGCTCCCGGACCGGTCGATCAGGAAAACCTTCAGCACGTGGGAGAGTTCCCGCACCGGCCTGCCGGTGGATTTGTCCACCGAATAGCGGATGTCCTGGCCGAAGCCTTCCACGAGCGGCAGAAGGTCCCGCGCGGAACGCGTGGTCAGGAAATACCAGCGCAAGCCGCGGCTTTCCTTGATGCGGCTCCCGGCGTAATGCTTCATGACCTCGGGTGAGTCGCGCGCGGGGTCGAAGCTGAGGGTCACGAAGCGCACCTCGCCGTGCAGGGCCGGGGTGGCCTGGATTTCTTTCTTCAGGCCGTCGAACACCCGATAGGCAAGCGGGCAGCCTTCGGGATCGGTGCACGTGGTGTAGATGAAACCGAGCAGCGTGATCTTGTCCTGTAGAAAGCGCGAGAGCTTCTGCGAGCGCCCCTCCGTGTCGAGCACCCGGCCGTCGGGTGCGGACATGATGCGATGGAGCCGGTAGGTGCCGGGCCCGGGAGGTTCGAATTCCAGGATTGCATCGCGGCCGTCTTGCTGGTGTCCGCAGGCGATCCGGGACACCAGCATGACTGCGAAAAGCGTCAAGAGTCGCGCGATGGTCGCATTGGGGCGCACGGTCATCGGTTGAGCGCGAGCTGCCGGGACGCCTCCGGCGCCGGGTAGGCCGTGCGCAAGGCCTTCGACCCCAGCTTCATATGATGGGCGCGGCCGAGCTTCTCCCGGGTGAAATCCACCTCGAACACCTGCTTCAACTCCTTGCCGTTCCAGGCGAACCCGCGCAGGAACTGCTCGTTGTCCGCGCCGCCCTTGTCCCAGTTCGCGAGCAGCGACGAGGTGATGTAGACCCGCTTGCCGTCCCAGCTCTGCGAAATCATGTTGACCTGCTTGCCGGTCAGCTTTTCGTAGGTCTGCTTGGGCGCTTCGGGATTGGAAAGGTCGAAGTAGCGCGTCTTCCCGTCCATGAAGGTGTTGACCCACAGGCCCCTGCCGTCGCGGGTGATGCTGATGTCGACGGGCAAGGGGATCTTGGCCGGGTCGCCGATCGTCGCCACGTCCTTCGCCTGCCACTCGCCCCTGGCGTCCTGCTTCACGAGCCAGATCTTGGAGGTAAGCGCAGTCGCCGCGACCGCCCAGTTGTCGCCGGGCTTCAAGGACCAGCGAATCTCGAGCGGCGCGCCGGGCACGCTGAAGACCTTTTGCGGCTTCATGGCCTTCAAGTCCCACAGCACCATGGTATTGCCGAAACGCTTCATGGCCTCCGGGTCCTTCACGACTTCGCCCAAGGAGCGCATGTAGTTGTTGTATCCGGTGAAGCTCGAGGTGAGCAGCACGTTTTTCCTGGGATTCACCGCGAGATCGTAGCCGTAGCCGTCCCCGCCGCCATCGACCGGCATCGCGTAGCTCGTGATGAAGTCGCCTTTGTTGTTGTACAAGGCCATCCCCGTCACGCCGCCCTTGTCTTTGGTGTTGGAGAGCGCCTGGACCAGCATCCGCCCGGGCAGAGCATAGTAGGTGTGCGGACCGACATAGCCGGTCTTCTCCGCGAGGTTCGAGAGGGTGTTGACGAGCCGGGGTTTGCCGGGATCGGCCGCGATGTCGAAAACGTGGATCCTGCTGTTTTCCAGGCCGCCCGCCCAGAGGTAGCGCCGGTCGTCGGTGAAGCCCATGTGATGAGCCTCGCCGCGTGACCCGACCGAAACCTGTTGAATCACCTTGCCGTAGCTCTTCGACCTGGGATTGACATCCACCGTCACCATTTTGTCCGAGCCGTCGCCCAAGCCCTCCACCCCCAGCGCCCAGACGTAAACGTAGTCCTCCTGTCCCTTGATCAATTTCGTGACGTAAGGCGAGTTGCAGGTTTCGTCGCCGTAGGCTTGCGGGACTTCAAGCGAAACGGCGGCTGCGAAGACGAACGCCGCGCAAGACATTGCTCGACTGAACCGGATCATGACGATCTCCCCCTGGAAAATACGTCGATAAGTGTACACCTCGGGAAAGGAGGGGAAATGCCTCGAGCCCCTCAATCCAGCTTCGCGCCGGAGAGCTTCACCAGCTTCGCGTATTTCTCGTACTCCGCGCGCATCAGCGCGTCGAACTGCTCGGGCGTGCTCGTGCCGACGCGGACGCCGAACCCGGCGATCTTGTCGTTGACCTCCGGCGACGCAACCGCGGCGACGACGCCTGCGTTCAGTTTCGCGACGATGTCGCGCGGCACACCCGCCGGCACGAGAACGCCGAGCATCGACGCCATGTCGAAACCGGGAATGCCGAGCTCGGCGATCGTCGGGATGTCCGGCAGCGCGGGCGTGCGCTTGCCGTCCGCGCTCGCGAGGATGCGCACCTTTCCCGCTCTTGCGTACTGCGCCATCGCGGTATAGCTGGAGAACGCGACTTGCACGTCGCCGGCGATCAGGGCCGGCCCGGCCTGTCCCATTCCCTTGTAGGGCACGTGCACCATCTCGATTCCGGCGAGCGACTTGAAGAGCTCCGTGGTGATGTGATGGATCGAGCCGTTGCCCGCCGAAGCGTAGGCGAGCTTCCCGGGATTCTTTTTCGCGTAGGCGATGAACTCCGCGTAAGTCGTCGCCGGGACCGACGGATGGATCGTGAGAAAGGTGGGGAGCGTCGAGATCGTGCTGATGCCCGCGAAATCCTCGAGCGGCCGGTATGGCACTTTCGCGTACAGGTGCGGGTTGATCGCCCAGATCGCGCTGTCGCAGACATAGGCGGTGTAGCCGTCGGGCGCGGACTTGGAAACTATTTCCGCGGCGATGTTTCCGTTCGCGCCGATGCGGTTCTCGATCACCACCGCGCCCCAGGACTCGCTCATCTTCTGCGCGATTAGGCGCGCGAACACGTCGGGCGAGCCCCCCGGCGAGGTGCCGACGACGATCCTCACGGTCCTCGCCGGATAGTTCTGCGCGAGCGCCGGCGCGAGCGTCCAAAAGGCGGCAGCAAGAACGGCGAGGAACCGGAGCATCGCGTTTCTCCCTCAGGCCGAGGCCACGCGCGCACTAGCGCGCTGCAATCCCGGCATGACTTCGCTTGCGAACAGCGCGATCGAGCGCAGCGTCTCCTCAAGGCTGAGATTCCCGAACGCGAATTGCCCGACGAAATAGTTCGCGCCCGCTTCCTCGAGTTGCGCCCGTACGTAGCCGGCGACGCCTTCGGGGTCGCCGGCAAACGCCCGCCCGTCCTCGGCGATCGCTTCGAATTCACGCGGCCGCGAATGCCGGTGGCTGACTCCCAACAGCGAAGAAAGAAACGTGAAGCTCTCGTACCAGCGCTTGTAGGCGCGGCGCGCCGCGGCGCGCGCATCGCCCGCGTTCTTTCCCACGACGATGAACCGCCCGAGCCCGATCCTGGGCAAAGGGGCGTCGCCGCGCGTCTCTCTCCAGACGGCGCGAAACCGCTCGAAGCAGGGCCTGAGCTCGGCGACCGTGTCCAGGCCGACCACGTTCATGCCGCGCCGCGCGACGCGTTCGGCGGCCTCCGGCGAATGCACGCCGTACCACAGCGGCGGATGCGGTTTCTGCAGCGGCGGAATGGCGAGCGGCAGGCGCCGCTTTCCGCTCTCCACGGTGACCGTGACCGCGCCTTCGCTCAAGCCTTCGAGGATGAAACCGACCATTTCCTGGTGCACCTTCTCCGTCTGCGCCGGATCGACGTCGAAGAAGCGGACCTCGGCGGGCAACGCACCGCGGCCGAAAGCGATTTCCAGCCGGCCGCCGCTCATCTGGTCGAGCATGCAGATCTCCTCGAGCAGCCTCAAGCGGTGGTAGAGGGGTGCGACGTACACCATGGGCCCGAAGCGCAGGCGTCGGGTACGCTGCGCCACCGCCGCGAGAAACACGGAGGGCGAAGGCGCCATGCCCAGAGGCGTGAGATGGTGCTCCGCGACGTGATAGGAGTAAAAGCCCGCGCGCTCGTAGGCCTCGACGATCTCCAGGCGCTCGCGGTAGAACCGCTCGTGCGGCCGGTCGCCGAGGTCGAGGTGATCGAAGACGCCGAATTCCATGCCGAATCCTATCTTACCGCTCGCCTTCCATTTTCAGAACGGTGACCCGATCGCCCGCGACTTTCAACTCGAAGGTCACCGGGCCCCGCGGCGCGGGCCCGTTCAACACCTTCCCCTTCTGCGCGAGATCGAAGACGCTGAAATGGCAGGGGCAGGCGAGCACAGGGTTCCCGACCTCGACTTCGAAAGTATCGGAAATCTCCTGCTTGTCGGTCCTGTAGAGAAGCTGGCAGCTCTGGTGCGGGCAGATGCGGCTCGCGGCATAGAGCGTCCCGTCGCGCAGCCGCACGATGATGCCCGGGACCGGATCGGCGGCGGGATAGGTGAATTCCACCGATGACCACGGCTCGGCGAGTCGGCTGAGCGGAATCCATACGGATGTTTTCGCCTGGGCGGCGCAGATCCGGGGCAGCCAGCCGGGAGCCGTGGCGATTCCCAGCAGGATTTTGCGCCGCTCCATCGCGCGCTAGGGCTTGGGCGCGGCTTTCCCGACCTCCAGCATCCCGAGCAGCTCTTTGTGGTCGACCACGCGCGCCCACATGGGATAGATCTCCTTCATCAACTGCTCGGAGAGCTCTCCGTAGAACGGCGCAATCGCGTCCTTCACGGCATAGACGTGGTAGCCCAGATCGAAGGCGGACAGCACGGTCGCGTACACGCACACGTCCGCGGTGAATCCGCCGACCGCCACGTTCTTGATGCCGCGGCCGCGCAGGATGGCATCGAGGCCGTTGCCGCCGAAGCCGCTCGCCTGGACGCGGTTCGGCAACATGATGTCCTTGTCCCCGGGACCGGGCCGCAGGGGCTCGAAGAGCTCGACCGGCCGCGTACCCATCTTCCAGGACTGGCGCAGGATCTGCGAGCGGTGAAAGCGGCCGGGGTTGGTCCAGTCCAGCTCGCGATAGTCCGGCGTGTACGCCTCGGTGACGTGCACGACCAGGACGCCGAGCGCACGCGCGCGCTTCACCACCTCGACCGAGTTGTCGAGCATCTTCGTGTCGTCATAGAATTTCTTCAGGCGCTTGTAGTGCTCGCCGTCCTGCGCGGCGAAGTTGTTCTGGAAATCGACCATGACCAGCGCCGTCTCCTCGGGCTTCAGCTGCTTGGCGAGCGGGGGCAGGGACTGCCCCGAGGCGAGCGCCATCCAGAAGACGCAGAGCAGTCCGGCGGCGAGGGAAGCGATCCGTTTCACGGTTTTCTCCTTTTGGTGGAAGGCTTGCGTGCCTGGCGTGGGGGCATCGCGCCTGCGGCCTCGATCTCGCGCATCGACTTGTTCGTGAATTCCGAGCTCGGCGCGTTGCCGCCGATCACGAACATCAGGGTCGAGTACTTGTTCTTCGGTCCCCGGGTCACGTTCATGAAGCGGCGTATCGCGCCGGGCGGGAAGGAGATCAGGTCGAGCGGCTTCAGGTCCACGCGCTCGAGCTTGCCGCGCTCGTTCTCCCAGAGAGCGCGCCAGGTCCCCGTCATGGCGATGAAGGTCTCGTTGGTATCGTGGTTGTGCAGCATCGGGCCCTTGCCCGGGCGCGCACGACAGTAGCCTAGGTTGAATCCTTCGGAGATCTTGATCGCGGCCATGCGCGCCGCCTTCACGCCCACCGGAGACTGCTTGCCGCCGCGCTCGGTTCTGGGCGGCTGGAAGCCGATGACGTTGTAGAGAATGCGCTCGCAGCCGGGCATCTTCGAATCGGGCAGTCCGCCGTCGGAGCCTTTCAGCTTCTTGAAGCGCGCCACGCGCTTCATCATCTTTTTTCTCGAGATGCCGCGCCGCGGCAGGGTTTCCCGGTATTCCATGACGGCCTCCGTGCTTCATAATACTACCGAGGAGGAGGGATGAAAGCACCGCGCTTTGCCTACGCGCGACCGGCGAGCATCGCCGAAGCCCTGGCGCTGCTGCAGAAACACGGGGACGACGCGCGGGTCCTCGCGGGCGGCCAGAGCCTTGTGCCGATGATGAATTTCCGCGTCGCCGCGCCCAAGGTCCTCGTCGACATCAACCGCATCGGGTCCCTGACCGGTATCAAGGTCACGAAGAGTTTCGTGCGCATCGGCGCGCTCGTGCGCCATGTCGAGGTCGAGCGCTCAGCCGACGTAGCCAAACACCTGCCGCTCGTCGCGGCCGCGATGCCCCACGTCGCGCACCCGGCGATCCGCAACCGCGGCACCTTCGGCGGGAGCTGCGCGCTCGGCGATCCCGCCGCGGAGCTGCCCGCCTGTACACTCGCCCTCGGCGCGACCTTTGTCGTCGCCGGAAAAAAAGGCGAGCGGCGCATCGCCGCACAAGACTTTTTCAAGGGCCTCTACGCCACTGCGCTGAAACCCGGTGAGCTGCTCGTTGCTGCCGAGTTCCCCCTGCCCAAGCCAGGCTACGCCTCGGCGTTCGGCGAGCTCGCGCGCCGCCATGGGGACTACGCCATGGTCGGGGTCGCGGCGCACGGTTTGCGCAAAGTCGGAAAATTCTCCGACATGCGCGTCGCCTTTTTCGGCGTCGGCGACCGGCCGCAGCGCGCCTCGGGATTCGAGAGGGCTCTCGAAGGTCAGCCCGCGGTCGACGGCGCCCTGGCCAAGCTCGACGCCGATCTCGAACCACGCGCCGACCTGCACGCTTCCGCCGCGATGAAGCTCCATCTCGCCAAGGTGCTCGCCGACCGCGTGCTGGGGGGGCTCGCCGCGTGAATGCCCCTCTCGAAACCGTCGAGATCGAAGTCACCGTCAACGGCGAACGGATGAAACGCAGCGTGCCTGCGCGTGTCAACCTCGCCGATTTCCTGAGAAACGAACTCGAGCTCACCGGCACCCATCTCGGCTGCGAGCACGGCGTGTGCGGCGCGTGCACGGTGCGCGTCGACGGCGAGATCGTGCGCTCCTGCCTCATGTTCGCGGCGCAGGCGGACGGCTGCAAGGTGGACACGGTCGAAGGGCTCTCGGATTCGCGCGAGATCGAGGAGCTGCAGAGCGCCTTCGTGCTCACCAACGCGCTGCAATGCGGCTTCTGCACGCCCGGCGTCCTCATGGCGGCGCAGGCGCTGCTGCGCGACGAGACTAACCCCACGCGCGAGCGCATCCGGGAGTATCTCTCGGGCAACTATTGCCGCTGCACCGGCTACCAGGCGATCGTGGACGCGATCGAGGCGGTGGCGAAGGCGAGGGCCGCGAGGAGCGCACGATGAGCGAATTCGACGAAGCGGCGAAGACCCTCCTCTTCGACGCGCCAAACAGCTACGTCGGGCGCTCGGTGACGCGCCCGAACGCGCGGCGTCTCACGCAAGGCCGCGGCCAGTACGTCGACGATATCGTGCTGCCGCGCATGCTGAACGTCGCCTACGTGCGCTCACCCCACGCGCACGCGAAGATCGTGAAAATCGGAACGAAGAAGGCCGCGGCGATGCCCGGCGTGATGCGAATCGTTACCGGCGCCGAGATCGCGATGGTGTGCAAACCGTATGTCGGAGTGCTCACTCATTTGCAGGGGATGCGCTCGCCGCCGCAGTACCCGCTCGCCGTCGACGTCGCGCGCTGGCAGGGCGAGCCGGTGGTCGCCGTGGTTGCGCAATCGCGAGCCGAGGCCGAGGATGCCGTCGAAATGATCGAGATCGTATACGAGGAGTTGCCCGCTGCGCTCGATGCCGAGCGCGCTCTCGACCCCTCCGAACCGAAGATCCACCCAGAATTCGACAGCAACCTGTGCTTCCAGCGGACCGTGGACACGGGCGGCGTCGACGCCGCGATGAGCTCGGCGCACCTCGTCGTCGATGACACGATCCGCTTCGGCCGCCACACCGGCGTCACCATGGAGCCGCGCGCCATCGTCGCCGACTACAATCCGGCGGAAGAGAGCATGACCGTGTATCACTGCGGCCAGTCGCCGCACATGATGCAGGGGATCATCGCGAGCCGCCTCTCGCTCGACGAGCACCGCGTGCGCATCGTCGTGCGCGATGTCGGCGGCTCTTTCGGCATCAAGATCCACACCTACGGCGACGAGATCGCCGCCTGCGCGCTCTCGCTCATGCTCGGGCGCCCGGTGAAGTTCGCGGCCGACCGCTACGAGTCCTTCCTCTCGGACATCCACGCGCGCGACCACCGCGTGAAGGCGAAGCTCGCCGTCGACCGCGACGGCAACATGACGGCCCTCGAGATCGACGATCTCACCGGCGTCGGGCCGTACTCGATGTTCCCGCGCTCCTCCGGGGTCGAGTGCAACCAGATCCTCAATCTCACGGGAGGACCGTACAAGCACAAGGAGTACCGCGCCAAGGGGACGGTGGTGTTCCAGAACAAGAACATGATGTGCCAGTACCGCGCCGTGGGTCATCCGATCGCGGTCGCGGTGGCCGAGCACATGGTCGACCAGGCGGCGGCGAAGCTGCGCATCGATCCCGCCGAGATGAGGAGGAGGAACCTCATTCCCGACGACGCCTATCCCTGCAAGTCGCCTTCGGGGATGCGCTTCGAGGCGCTGTCGCACCAGCGGTGCCTGGAGAAGCTGCTCGCGCTGATGAAGTACGACGAATTGCGCGGGGAACAGGCCGAGCTTCGAAAAAAAGGCGTGTACCGCGGCATCGGGCTCTCCTCGTTCATCGAAGTCACCAACCCGAGCCCGATGTTCTACGGCGTGGGCGGCGCGAGGATCGCCGCGCAGGACGGCTGCACCATCAAGCTGGACGCGAGCGGGGCCATCGTCGCCGCGACCGGAGTCACCGAGCAGGGACAGGGAACGGAGACGATCATGGCGCAGATCGCCGCGACCGCGCTCGGCGTCGAGATGAGCTGCGTGAAAGTGCTCACCGGCGACACCGACAAGGTGCCTTACGGCGGCGGCACCTGGGCCTCGCGTGCGGCTGGAATCGGCGGGGAAGCCGTGCTCCAGGCCGGGCTCGCCTTGAAGCACAACATCCTCGAAGCCGGCGCGGTGATCCTGAAAACGAATGCCTCCGATCTCGACATCGCCGACGGCAAAGTGGTGAGGAAGGGAACCGAGCAGGGCATCACCCTCGCCGAGCTCGCGCGCATCTGCTACTACCGCGGGAACGAATTGCCGGTCGATTTCCAGCCCGAGCTTGTCGTCACGCGCCACTACCGGGTCAAGGACTACGCTTTCGTCTTCAGCAACGGCGCTCAAGGGTGCTCACTCGAAGTGGACCCCGACACCGGCTTCGTGAAGCTCCTCAAGATGTGGTGCGTGGACGACTGCGGCCGCGTCATCAACCCCAAGCTCGTGGAGGAGCAGGCGCGCGGCGGCATCGTTCAGGGAATCGGCGGCGCGCTCTACGAACACTGCCTGTACGACGAGCGCGGGCAGCTCTTGAACGCCACCATGGCCGACTACCTCGTGCCGATGGCCGCCGAGATGCCCGACATCGAGTGCGCGCACGTGGAGACGCCGACGAAGACTTCCATGCTCGGCGCGAAAGGCGCGGGCGAAGCGGGAACAGGCGGCGCGCCGGCGGCGATCATGAACGCGGTGAACGACGCGCTGCGCCCCCTCGGGGCCAAGGTCACGAGCCAGCCGATCACACCGGAGATGGTGCTGCGCGCGCTCGGTAAAGTGAACTGAAAACGGGAGGTCAAATGAAAAAAGCATTCGCCGCGATGTTCGCGTTTCTTTCGCTCCTCGGCTGCGCGCAGTCGCCCGTGCGCGAAGGCGGCTACGCGGTCGACGCCGCCTGGCCCAAGCCGCTGCCGAACAACTGGACGCTGGGGCAGGTCGCCGGAATCGCGGTCGATGCGCGCGACCACGTTTGGGTGATCCACCGCCCGAAGACGCTGATCGACGAGGAGAAGGGCGCGGCGCTCTTACCGCCGCGCGCGAGATGCTGCGTCGCCGCGCCGCCGGTGATCGAGTTCGACGGCGAGGGCAATCTGCTGCGCGCCTGGGGCGGGCCGGGTCAGGGCTACGAGTGGCCCGAGAACGAGCACGGCATCTATATCGATCGGCAGGGCAACGTCTGGGTCGGCGGCAACGATCCCAAGGACCACCAGCTCATCAAGTTCACGCCCGACGGGAAGTTCCTCATGCAGATCGGCCGCGCCGGGCAGACGGGCGGCAGCAATTCGCCCACTCTGCTCGGCCGCCCGGCGCACATGGAGATCGACGCGGCGGCGAACGAGCTCTACATCGCCGACGGCTACGGCAACAAGCGCGTGATCGTACTCGATGCATCGACCGGCGCGTACAAGCGCCACTGGGGCGCCTACGGCAGGGCGCCGAGCGACGAGAAGCTCCCCCTATACAACCCGCAGTCGCCGCAGTTCGCGAACCCGGTGCACTGCGTGCGCCTGTCGAACGACGGCCTGGTCTACGTCTGCGACCGCGCCAACAACCGCGTGCAGGTGTTCAGGAAGGACGGAACTTTCGTCAGGCAGTTCACGTTCGAGGAGAAATCGCTCGGCTCGGGCTCGTCCTTCGACCTGGTGTTCTCGAACGACGCGCAGCAGAAATATTTCTACCTCGCCGACGGCACCAATGATCAGGTGCTCTCGGTCGAGCGCGAGTCGGGCAGAGTGCTCTCCTCGTTCGGCCGGCCCGGCCGCTACGCCGGGCAGTTCCTGGTGCTGCACAACATCGGCATCGACTCGAAGGGCAATCTCTACACGTCCGAGGTCGGCAGCGGCAAGCGCGCGCAGAAATTCAGGCCGGCGAATTGAGCGCCCGTTTCACTTCGAAAACACAAACGACAGCACCGCGCAGATCACGGCCAGCCAGAACGCGGTGTGCTCGATGTGAACCCACAGCTTCGCGGGGAGTAGCGCGGTGTCCCAGGGGCCGATTTTTGCCCTGAGAAAATCCTCGGCGCCGTTGCTTCTGGATTGGGTGACGCTGCTGGCGACCACTCCGGCTGCGATTCCGGCCGCCAGGAAAAGAGCCACGGCGATCCAGGCGAGCGCCGGATGCAGTACGGGTAAGACGTCCTTTCTTCCGATTTTCGACGTGGCGAGGGTGATGTAAGCCGAGGTGAGGATAAGACAAAGCCCGATGTGAAACTTCGTGTGGTCGTACAAGAGCTCCAGTTTTTTCAGGTTGGCTTCCACTTCGTCCTCCTGTGTCGCGTTATGTGAACCTCCCCGGAACAGATTACTAGCTCGGACATCAATTTGGCAATGCACCCGTCGCGCGCGCAACGACCGCGTCGGCGTCGGCGGGAAGCGAGTCGCCGCGCCAGGCGACGTGGCCGTCGGGCCTGACGAGGACGAGTTTCTTCTCGTATGCGGAAACGACCGCCGGCTCGTCGATAGTCGCGACTTCGAACGGGGCGCCGCGGCGCCGGGCTGCTTCCTCGAAGCTCGCCGCCTCGGGCGTGTCCCGCGAAAGGCGCAGCATCACGTAGGCCTTCCCGAAGAGATCGAGAGTCGAGCGCCCGTCGGCGAGCCGCACGTGCGGCGCGCGCGCTCCGGGGAAGGACGTTTGCACGTACTCGGTCACGCTGACCGGGGGCGGTTCGCTTCCATCCGGACACACGATGGGCGAGCCGTCGTAGCGGTAGCCGAGGGCGATGCCGTCGGAGAGAAGCTCGCGGCCCGTGCGCTTCACGATCTCATCGCCCAGGCGCTTGCGCGCCGCCTCGCCTGCTGGCGCGGCTTCGACGAGCTCCGGGATCGGAGCGAAGCTGCGCATGTGGAAGTTGCGCGTTGCTTCCTCCACGTTGCGCAGCGCGACCGGGCGCCGCTCGGCGTCGTAGCTGTCGAGGAAGCCCGGTCCCGCCCAGCCCGCGAGGGCCGCGGCCAGTTTCCAGCCGAGATCCACCGCGTCGCCCATACCGGTGTTCATGCCGTAGCCACCGGTCGGCGTGTTCTGGTGCGCGCAGTCGCCGGCGAGGAACACCCGCCCGTGGCGGTAGGCTGCGGTCACGAGCTTCCTTCTCACCCAGGGGCTGATCGCGATGAGCTCGTAGGGAAAATCCACGCCGACGATGCGCGTGAGAATGCTCTTGTGATCGACGGCCTTCGCTGGCGCGTGTTCTTTCGCACCGCCGTGCAGCGTCACTCGCCACAGGTCGCCGCCGTTGAGCGAATTGAGCGTGGCCCACACGCCGGCGGGCCCGACGATGAAATGCAGCACGCCTTTGCCCTTGTCGTGGTAGTCCCAGAGATTCTCCGCGCGGAAGTAGATGCTGAGCGGCGCGCCGAGCACTTCGCCCTCGTTCTTGTCGACACCGAGGATGCGGCGGATCGGGCTGCGGCCGCCGCAGCAGGCGGCGAGGTACGCCGAGCGGATGGTGTGCGACTCACCCGTCGTCGTGTCGGTGACGCTGGAAGTTACGCTCTCTGCGTCCTGCACGAAGGAATCGAAGCGCCAGCGGTAACGAAGTCTTACGTTGGAAAAGCCCTCGGCGCGCTCGCGCAGCACCGGATCGAACCAGATCTGGTTGCAGCGCTGCGGCGGCTCGGGGGTGAAGGCGATCTGCCTGCCGCCCCCGTGCTGCGGGCGATCGATGCGCGCGATCAGGTGGCCGCGCAGGCTCGTGACGTACATCGCAGTGTGCGGATAACCGGGCGGCGTGCCGGCTTCCTTGACGCGCCCGGCGATCCCCCAGCGCCGGCAGAATTCCATGGTGCGCGAGTTGACGAGGTTGGCGCGCGGATGGGTCTTGTAGCCGTCGCGGTCGAGCGCCTCGACGAGCAGGCATGCCGCGCCGCGCCAGCCGAGCTCGAGGGCAAGCGCGAGGCCCACCGGGCCGCCGCCGACGATGAGGACGGGAGTTTCGATATTCACGATCGCCCGTTTAAGATACGCCGATGGGGCTTCCGCGCGCTACGGCACTGGTCTTCGGCCTGCTTCTCGCCGCCGCGGCGCACGCCCAGCCGGTTTTCCCGTCGCGCCCGGTAACCCTGGTGCTCCCCTCCGCACCCGGAGATCCGACCGACCTGATCGCGAGGGTGCTGCAGCCGAAGATGTCGGAGCGCCTCGGCCAGCAATTCGTCGTGGAGAACCGGCCGGGCGGCTCCGCCGTGATCGCCTCGAGCGCCGTCGCCAAGGCGCCGGCCGACGGCCACACGCTGCTCCTCGCCCTCTCCGCGCACTCCATCAACCCGATCGCCCTGAAAGAGCTGCCTTACGACACCTTCCGCGATTTCGCCCCCGTCACGCTGCTCGCGCGCTTCGCCCTCATCGTCGGCGCGAGCTCGAGCGTGAAAGGGTCGGACCTGCGGGAATTCGTCGCCGCGGCGAAGGGGCGGGGAAACGTCAACTTCGCATCGCCCGGCGCGGGCACGCTGAGCTTCCTCGTCGGCGAGGAGATCAGCCGGCGTTCGGGCCTTGACGCGGTCCACCTCGCGTTCAAGGGCGGCGCGCCGGCGGTCCAGGCGATGCTCGCCAACCAGGCGCAGTACGGCGCGCTGCCGCTCAATCTGCTCCGCGCGCACTTCGCATCGGGGAAGCTCAAGCCCCTCGCGGTCACGTCGCCGCAGCGTTCCTCCCAGCTGCCGGGCGTGCCGACAGTGGCGGAGTCGGGATTCCCGGGATTCGAGGCCTACAACTGGGTCGGCGTGTTCGCGCCCGCAGCAACGCCGCCCGCCGCAGTCGAAAAGCTGAACCGGGAGTTCGCCGCCGCGCTGCACGAGCCCGACGTGCTGCAGAAGCTGGGTGCGGTCGGGTTCGAGATCGTCGGCTCGACGCCGCAGGAGCTCGATCGGTTCGTGCGCAGGGAATTCGAGCACTGGGACAGGTTCGTGCGCGAGTACAACGTGAAGTTCGACTAGTATCCCAGCTCTTCCCCTATCATCACCACGCAGATCCGCCCGGCGATCCTCTCGTTCTCGATGATGAGAACCTTTCCGCACTGCCGGTCAGCCCCGCGGCACGCGGCGTTGTCGCAGCGCCCGGTGAGAGCGCAAGGCGTGCTCGCGCCGAGGTGGCGGCACTCCTCGACCGCGGCGACGTTCCGGAGGCGCTCGAACGCCGCGGCGATGTCGGGAACGATCTTGTTGACGCCCGCGACGAGGAAGAGCTTCCCCGCGCCGTACGCGTAGGCGGCCACACGGTTGCCGCCTCCGTCTGCATTGAGAATCTCGCCCGCTTCGGTGACGGCGTTGATGCCGCCGACGAAATAGTCTGCGGTCCCGGCGCGACGGCGCACGCGGATGCGCTCGTCGGGATCGGCGATCGCCGCGATCCCCGGGCGCAGCCAGTCGTAAGGCCCGTTCGCGAGCGCTTCGAGAAAGCCGATCTGCTCCAGTGTGGTCGAGCCGCCGTTCATCACCGTCGCGCCGGCCGGGATGCGCGAGAGCAGAAAGGCGACCGCGGACGCGCCGTCGGCGCGGTACGCGAGGTCGATGCCGCGCCGCGCGAGCTCGCGCTTCAACCCGGCGACCGCCTGGGGCATGCCCCCGTCCAAGGCGGGCGGCTGGATGGGCGCCTCCATCAGTCGCCCTCCTTCACGGCCCGGCCGCCGAGAAAGAGGTTCGAGAAGAGCGCGTCCCACTTGTCGCCTTCGTCGAGCGCGAGCACCGGGTCGACGATCTCGTACTTGAACTTGTTGAGCGGGCTGTCCACCAGTCGGCTGGTCGGGACGCGATTTCCGCTCTTCAGGATCTCCTGGCCCTCTTTCGAGAGCACGAACTCGGTGAACAGCAGCGCCGCGTGAGGGTGCGGCGCGTAACGCGACAAGCCGACCGCCGCGGCCTGTCCGAACGCCGGCTGCAGCGGTTTCCACTCGACCGGGGCGCCCTTCGACTTCAAGGTCTCGATGTTGTTGTTGTACGCGGTGAGGAAGAACGGGACTTCGCCCGAGGCGACGAGCTGCGCCGTGTGGATGTGGCCGTGGCGGATCTCGGGGTTCATCGCCGCGAGCTTCCTGAAATAGCCGATGCCCTTCTCCTCGCCCATCGCCTTGGCCACGGCCGCGAACCAGAGCACGTCGGTCCCCTCGATCGTGATCCTCCCGCTCCAGCGCGGCTGCAGCAGGTCCTCGTAGGTCGCCGGCAGCTCCTCGCGCTTGACGAGGTTGGTGTTGTAGCCCATCACGAAGAACGCGAAGCGGTCGGCGACGTACTGCCCGTGGCCGCGGGGAAACGCCTCGGGCACGATGTCGCGCAGCACCGGAGTGTGGAAATCCTCTAGCAGCTGCTCGCGGTAGAGCGCCTCGATGCGGTGCGAGCTGGTCTCGAACACGTCGGCCTCGTGGCGCCGGGCGCGGGCCTCGGCGATGGCGCGGCTCACGATCTTCTCCGCCGAGCCGCGCCAGTGGTTAACCCGCACGCCGTACTTCTGCTCGAACGCGACGGCGAGCGCTTTGCCGTCGGCGACCGTCATCGTGCTGTAGAACAGGACCTGGCGCTCCTTCCTCGCGCCTTCGACCAGCCGCTTGTCGCGGTCGGCGCCCTGGTACATGTAGATGTCCCGGTTCGAAGGCGTCTGCGCGAAGGCGGCCGCCGCAAGGCAGGCGAGAGCGGCGGCGAGGCAGGGCAGGCGCTTCATACGGGGTATTACGGTGTACATTATCGACGCTGTCAAACTGGCACGAAACCCTCGTTCTTCCAAGCGGAACAGGCAATTCACTGCGGGAGCCACACACCATGACCGACACCGCCCACCCCATCCGCGTACGCAAGATAGGCCACGTCGGCCTCTACTGCCGCGACCTCGCGAAAATGGTCGATTTCTACACGCGCGTGCTCGGCTTCAAGGTCTCCGACGTCAACGAAAAGGGGATGACGTTCCTGCGCTTCGGCGGCGACCACCACAGTTTCGTGCTGGCCCAGATGTCCGCCGAGGAGCAGAAAAAAGGCGCAGGTGCGACGCTCCTCCAGCAGATCGCGATGGAGGTCGCGAGCCTCGATGCGCTGAAGCGCATCCGCAAATACCTCCTCTCGCAGGGCGTGAACGTTCGCGGCAAGATCAAGCACGAAGGCCCGGGCAACGACTACACCTTCGACTTCGACGATCCGGAAGGGAACCGCCTGCAGTTCTTCAGCGACATGGACCGCATCGGCTGGGACGGAAAGAGCCGGCCGAAGGGAGAGTGGAAGCGCTTCGAGGTGGACGACTAGCGCGTGATGGCTCAGATTGATGCCGTCCAGGTTCCCTAGTTGAGCCACTTCTCGACGGTCTTCGAAGCGGGCGCGGGGCGGAAAAGAAGCCCGGTCGTCGAGACCCGCAGCTCGAGCTCCGCGGGCTCGTTCACCGGGACGAAGGCGGCCGAGCCGTATTCGGCGTCGAAGAACGGCGCAAGGAAAGCGTAGCGCTTGCGCAGATCGAACAGATCCAGGGGTTTCTGCTGGCCGAGCGGGTGCAGCGTGCGCGGGGCGGCGCGTTCCTGCTCGATCGCCCGAAACCTTCCCCCGACGCGGTCGAGCTCGTAGGCGGTGGAAAGGCCGAGCAGGTTCGCGAGCGCGTGCCACTTGAGGATGCGCGCGTCGACGTAGATCTCGTCCCCGGAGATCGGGTAGGTCGCCATCCGTCCATCGGGAAAGCGCAGCGTGGCCGCGAACTGCTGCGGGCCGTAGGGACGCACCGCGATGCGCGCGGCGAGCTCCTCGCGCGCGAGCGAGCGGTAGCCCTGGATGCCCACGGTGATCGTGCCTTCGAGGATCCCGAGCGAGATGAGCAGAAGCCCGAGGAGCGTCCGCGACACGAAGCGCAAGGGGTGCAGGCCGAAGAGCGCGGTGAGGCCGGCGAGCACGAGGATCGCGCCGAGCGACAGTAGCACCGCCGCGCCGAGCAGCCACGGCAGGCTGGCCGAGTGCGCGAGGAACCCCAGTTCCGGTAGGTCGGGCATGGCCCGGAATCATAACCCCATGTAGAGCTTGTGGATGAGCTCGTTGTTGGCGAGGTCCTCGCGCGAAGCGCCCTCGTACTCGATCCTGCCGTGCACGATCACGTAGCCGCGGTCGGCGATGCGGATCGCCTGGTTGAAGTTCTGCTCCGCCATCAGGACCGTGAGGCCGTAGCCTTCCTTCAGCTCCCGGATCTTGTCGATCGTATGGATCACGAGGATGGGCGCGAGGCCCACCGAGGGCTCGTCGACGAGGAGAATCTTCGGCGCGGTCATCAGCGCGCGGGCGAGCGTCAGCATCTGCTGCTCGCCGCCGCTCATGCTGCCGGCGAGCTGCCCGCGCCGCTCGGCAAGGCGCGGGAAAGTCGCGAAGCAGAACTCGAGGTTCCTCGCGATCGCCGCGCGCGCGCTCCTGCGGTAGGCGCCGAGCAGGAGATTCTCCTCCACCGTGAGCCGCGGGAAAAGCCGCCGCCCCTCGGGCACGAGTGCGATGCCGAGGTCCACGATCTGCTCGGGCGCGCGACCTACGAGGTCGTGCTCGACGCCGTCGACGACCGCGCGGATGCGCCCTGAGCTCGGCGGCACGATGCCCATGATGCACTTCATGAGCGTGCTCTTGCCGTTGCCGTTGGTGCCGAGGAGGGTCACCGTCTCCCCGTCCTCCACCGCGAGCGAAATGCGGTCGAGCACCTGCACCGCGCCGTAGCCCGCGCAAAGGCCTTCGACGCGCAGGCTATTCCCCAAGGTAGGCTCTCACGACTTCGGCGTTGCCGACCACCGATTGCGGGTCGCCGTCGGCGATCTTGCGCCCGGCCACGAGCACCGCGATGCGCTCGGAGAATTTCATCACCGCGCGCATCACGTGCTCGATCATGATGACCGCAACGCCCTGCTCCTTCAGACCGGAGAGGAGCGCGAGAACGTCGTCGACTTCGGAGGCGGAGAGCCCGGCCATGGCCTCGTCGGAAATGAGCAGCTTGGGCTTGGCCGCCATGGCGCGCGCGAGCTCGAGCTTTCTCATGTCCACCTGGGTGAGGCCGCCCGACATCGCGCGCGCCCGGCCGGCGAGACCGACCTGCCCGAGGATGCGCAGCGCCTCTTCGACGATCCGGCCGGGGGCGAGCCTCTCGTGCCTGCGCGCGGCGTAGAGGAGCGGCACGCACAGATTGTCGAGCACCGTCATGCTGGCGAAGGGCTTGGGGATCTGGAAGCTGCGCGCAAGCCCCATGCGGATGCGCCGGTGTGCGGCATGCCCGCAGATCTCCTCCCCCTCGAAGCGGATGCTGCCTTCCTCGTTCCTGAGCGTCCCGGCGATGCAGTTGACGAGCGTGCTCTTGCCCGAGCCGTTCGGGCCGATGAGGCCGACGCGCTCCCCGGGCCGCACGACGAAGTCGACGTTCTCGAGCGCGGTGAAGCCGCCGAACCTCTTCGTCACTCCCCTGACTTCGAGCAGCATGTCGGCCATCATCGCCCCTTTCGCCGCCGCCAGGCATCCACCCAGCCCATGATGCCGTTCGGGGCGAGCGTGACGAAAAGCACCAGCAGCACGCCGACGATGAGCAGGTTCCAGGCCGACGAAACCGTCACCTGCACCAGCTGCTGCACGCTCCCGAGCAGCACCGCGCCGATGAGCGGCCCCATCCAGCTCATCATGCCGCCGATGAGCGGCATGGCGATGCTGTTCACCGCGTAGGAGAGGCTGAACGCCGAGCTCGGCTCGATATACGAGAGGTAATAGGGAAAGGTGGTCCCCGCCATGCCCATCAGCGCGCAGCTCGCCATGGTCGAGAAGATCTTGAGCTTGAGCGTCGGCACGCCCGAGCACTCGGCCGCGAGCTCGTCGTCGCGGATCGCGGCGAGGCCGCGTCCGAGGGTCGATTTCTCGATTGCCCGCGCGACGACGAGCGCGAACGCCGCCATCACCAGCTGCACCGCGTAGATCAGGTGGATGTAGCGCGGCAGGCCGAAGGGAATCTCGCGCGGCTGTATCACGTAGGCGCCGCGCGCGCCGCCGACGTAGTCCCAGTTCACGACGAAGATGTAGAGCACCACGGCGAGCGCGAGCGACGCGATCGCGAAGAAGACGCCGCGCAGCCGCAGCGTGAGATAGCCCAGGCCCAGCCCCGCGAGGCCCGCCACCAGAGTCCCGGCGACTATTCCCACCGCCAGCGGCGCCTTGAAAGCGTTGTACAGGAAGACCGTGGTATAGGCGCCGATCGCGAAGAACGCGGCCGAGCCGAAATTCACGTAGCCGGTATAGCCGCCGAGGATGTTCCACGCCGTGGCGAGGATCACGAAGAGCAGCACGGTGTACGCGGCTGAGAAGAAGTACTCGTTGGGGATGAGCTGGGTGACTGCGGCGAGCACGAGCGCCACGGCGATAGTGACCGCGGCGAAGATCTTGTTGCTCATCGGCCCCCTACCTCCCCAGTATCCCGGAGGGCCTGAAGGCGAGCGTCGCGAGCAGCAAGCCGAAGGAGACGGCCGGCGCCCACGAAGGCCCGAAAAAAGTGGAAGTGAAGGACTCGGCGAGCCCCAGCACGAAGGCGCCGATCAGCGTGCCGAGAATCGAGCCCATGCCCCCCAGCACGCACACCGCGAACACCAGGCCGATGAATTCGCGCCCGATCGCCGGCTGCACCGGCTGGATCACGATTAGGAATGAGCCGGCGACGCCCGCAGTGGCGATCGAGAGGGCGAAGGCGAGCTCCTTGACGCGCACGGGATTCACGCCCATCAGGCGCAGCGCAAGCTGGTCCTGCGCGACCGCGAGCACCGCCCGGCCAAAGAAGGTGCGCGTGAGAAAGAGCTGAACGCCGATGACCATGACCATGGACACGAGGAAGGGCACGACCAAGCGCATCGGGAAGTCGACCTCGCCCGCCCGCCAGGTCACGTCGCCGTAGCGCGTGCTCACCATGCGGTAATCCACGCCGAAGACGAGGACGAGCGCGACCTCGGTGATGAACAGGATGCCGAAGAAGAACGCGAGGCCGCGCAGCGACTCCTGCCCGCGGCGCTCGAAACAGTAGTAATAGACCCGGTAGAGCGCCGCACCGAGCAGGAAAAACAGCGGAGACACCACCAGCGAGACGACGATCGGGTCAAATCCGAAGCGATCGTTGACGATGTACGCGATGTACGAGCCGAGGATGATGAACGCCGGGTGCGCAATGTTGACCACGTCGAGCATCCCGAACGAGATCGAAATGCCGACGCTCATCGCGGCGTAGAACCCGCCGAGCAGCAGGCCGGCAATGACGGCGTTGGCGAGCAACGCCCACGACACTTCCATGCGTTTAAAACGGCGCCGGCGGGTTTCCCCGCCGGCGCGCGATCAATGTCTACTTCTTATTCTCGTGATAAGGCGCCTTCAGGTCCCCGGTCCTGTATTCCTTGGGGGACAGCACGGTGAGGCGCCCGGGCTTCTTGAACTGCTCGACGTCGTTGCCGGTGATGCCGTGGTACTGCGTCATCATCACGCGCGGCGCGGCCCATTCGCCGTTCTTGGCGAATCCGACTTTGCCGACATAGGTGTCGAACGTGTTCGTGTGGATGTACTCGGCGAGCTTCGCCTGGTCGAGTCCCTTGGTCGCCGTGATCGCCTGCTCGAGGACCTGCATCATCGCGTAGGCGTAGGGCGGCAGGTAGAAGCCGAGCGGGTCGACTTTCTCCACGACCGCTCGGGCCTGGTACTTGGCGAGGAACTGTTCGAGGAAGGGGAACCTGCTGCCGACGTCGGGCACGTAGAATTCATAGTTCACGACGCCGTTCAGGAGCGGTCCGAGCTGCGTCTTCAGCGCGGCGAACTGGGGTCCCACGAGGCCGCCGCCGAATATGCGCGTCTTCAGGCCCACTTCGTTCGCGGCGCGCACCATGCCCGCCGAGTCCGGCGGATAGGAAGCGACGAAGACGACCTCGGGGTTGGCCGCCTGGATCGCGCGCACGATCGGCGAGTAGTCCACCGTGTTCGGCGGATAGGTCTTGTCGTAGACGATCTTGAGACCCGTCTTCTTCGCGTGCTCGCGCGCGCCTTCCAGCGCCATCGCCGGGTATTCCGCGTCCGCGCCCACCAGCGCGACGGTCTTCGGCTTGGGGTTCATGCTCATCGCCGCGTCGAAGAAGCCCTGCGACCAGCCGACCGCGGGGTTCGGACCCGCCGGCATGATCTGGAAGTAGCGGTCGTAGTTGAACTTGGAATTGACGTTCAGGCCGAACAGCGTCATGAAGGTGAGATTGCGCTGCATTACGATCGGCATCGCGGGCGCGATGACGTTGGTGCCGTAGCCCGACACCACGAGGTCGACCTTGTCCACGTCGAGGAGCTTGGTATAGATGCTCGGGACGGTGGCGGGGCTGGTCTGGTCGTCGTAGTAGACGAACTCGACCTTGCGCCCGAGGATCCCGCCCTTCGCGTTGACGTCGTCGCGCCAGATCTCCATCGCGATCAGCGCCGCCTTGCCGTTGCCCGCGAGCGGCCCGGTGAGGCTCATGCCGAAGCCGATCTTGAGCGGCTGCTGCGCGAGCGCCGCGCCGGTCAGCGCGAGCCCGATGAACAGGGCGCCCGGCACGCGCCTTAAAGTGCTCAGAACACTATTACCTAGCATGGTCCCTCCTCGGTTTAGCCTGCCCGGCGATTATGCCTGATAACACCTACCACAGGCGCTCGCCGCGCTCGAGCTTGGCGAGCATCTCGATCTGGAATTCCCTCGGCCCGAAGCCGAAGCGCTCGCCCGAGCGCTCGTAGAAGAACGGGCGATCGGTCTTCAGGCTGAATTCGCGCATCCACGCGAGCAGCGGCTCGTCCGGGTCGCGCCCGGCCGAGCGCAGGATATAGGCGGTTTTCGCTCTCCATCGAACCGGAATGATCAGCACGCCCAGGCGGTCCGGTTTGAATTCCTCCGGAAAGGGGCTCTCTTCCTGCAGCCACCCGCAGACGAAGTTCCGGCACGGGTCGACCGGCCGGCGCTCGTAGATGGTGCAACAGCCCTCTCCCCGGAAGTGGCACGGCCGGCCCGGCTTCATCTCGTGGCCGAAGATCGTGCCCTTGACCCAGCCGTCGCAGCAGGCCGTGCAGCTGCCGCATTGCCGCGCTCCGTGCTCCACGGAGACCGGATTGATCCGTACCACCGCGCCGCAGCACCTCTTGTATTTCTTTCCGCTGCCGCAAGGGCAAGGATCGTTTCTTCCGACGGGCATGGGAGAAGTCTAGCGCATTCGACAGCCTGCTAGACTTGGCGCGCATGTCGGTCTATTTCGTCATCCTCCTTTCGGTGCTTTCCAGCATCGCGCATCGCGGCAGCAAAGTGCTGGTGTCGCTGGACGCGCTGCAGCTCGGAGCGAATTCCTTCACGGTCGGCGTTCTCGCCGCCCTGTACTCGGTGTTCCCGCTGCTGCTCGCCGTGTACGCGGGCCGGGTCTCCGATCGCATCGGCGTGCGCTATCCGATCCTGTTCGGTTCGATGGGCATCACGGCGGGACTTTTCCTTCCGGCGCTGCACGAGGGGCTCGTGACCCTGATCCTGTGTCCGGCGCTGATCGGGCTCGGCCATATCTTTTTCCACGTTTCGATCCATAACGCCATCGGATCGATCGGCGGCACGGCCGAGCGCACGAAGAACTTCAGCACCTTCTCGCTCGGCCAGTCGATCGCGACCTTCATCGGCCCGTCGCTTGCCGGATTCTCGATCGACGCTATGGGCTTCCGGCCGGCGTTCCTCCTGCTCGCTTCGGTCTCGTCGACCGTGGCGCTGCTGGCGTTTCTGTTTGCGAAGAAGATCGTGCCGCCGCGCGCCGGGCGCGACGATGGAAACCGGGGACAGGGCGCGTTCGACCTGCTGAAGGGAGCGCCCTTGCGGCGCACGCTGATCATGAGCGGGGTGACGCTCACCGGCATCGAGCTGTTCTCGTTCTATCTGCCCATCTACGGCCGATCCATCGGGCTCTCGGCTTCGGGAATCGGTCTGGTGCTTTCCAGCTACGCCGCGGCCGCCTTCGTCGTGCGGCTCCTCATGCAGGAGCTCGCGCGGCGCTTCACCGAAACGGGCGTGCTCACCGGCTCGCTTTTCATCGCCGCATCGACCTATGCCTTGTTCCCTTTGCTGTCGGGGGTTCCGATGCTGGTCGTGACCGCGTTCCTGCTCGGCCTGGGACTGGGCTCGGCGCAGCCGCTCACCATCATGCTGACCTACCACCACGCGCCGCCGGGGCGCTCGGGCGAAGCGCTCGGAATGAGACTGACGGTGAACAAGATCACCCAGATCTCGATTCCGCTCGTGTTCGGCGGCATCGGCGCCGTGTTCGGCCTGGCGCCGGTGTTCTGGGCCAACGCCGCCTTTCTCCTCGCCGGAGGAATCGTCTCGGTGAAGGATCTCAGAGAAGGCCGGGGATCCAGCGTTTCACGCGGGCGAGATACGCCCGATACGGATCCCCGAAAAGAGCGCTGAGGCGCGCCTCGTCGTCGCGCACGCGCCGGTCGAACCACGCGGCGTGGAACACGAGCACCGCCGCGGCGAGCCATGAGTCGAGCGCGAAAGCGAGCCCAGCGAGAAAAATCAGATGACCGAGGTACATCGGGTTGCGGCAGTAGCGATACGGTCCGCCGGTCACCAGGCGCTCCGGCGGAATCGAGAGGCCGGGCCCGCCCCCGCCTTCGCGCGAGCGATAGTTGCCGATGAGGCGGTACTGCAGGTATCCCCACGCGAGCAGGGGCAGCGCCCAGAGTTGAATTCGCGGCAGGCCCCGCTGGATCGCGGCCTCCGCCGCCAAGAGCACGATCGGCCAGAGAACGAAGCTGCGGTTCGAGGTGCTGGAGAGCCACCTCGCCGCAGCACGGCGGGCCCCGCTCACGCCCTCGCCGGCTCGGTCTTCGGCATGAACAGGATGAAGAGATTCGCGGCGACGATCGTCCCCGCGAGAAAGGCGAACGTCGCGGTCAGGCCGTAGCTGTCGGCGACCAGCCCTCCGAGGAGCGGCCCGACCGCGGAGCCGACCGCCTGCGCGCCGAAGAGCACGCCGATGCTCGTCCCGCCCATGTTCTTCGGCGTCGTCTCGAGGAGCCACGCCTGCAGCACCGGCCTGATCGCGTAGAGGAAGAAGCCGAGGACCGCGACGAAGAACACGAACGCCAGCGACTTGGCCGCGAGCGCCATGAAGACGAGCACCACCGCGGTCATCGCCATGCTGGTCATCATCACGCTCTTGCGCCCCATGCGGTCCGACAGGTGCCCGGCGACGGGCGCGGCGGCGAAGCCCGCGGTCTGCAGCGCGAACATGCAGGCGCCGACCCAGAAGGGCGAATAGCCCATTTCATACGCGAGATACACGGGCAGGAAAGTGAGCACCGCGTTCTGCGTCATCGAGCGGAACGCCGAGCTCGTCGAAAGCAGGATGAGCCCGCGGTTGCGGAACAGCTCGGGCAGGCCGCGGAAATAGTCGCGCAGGGACTGCGCCCCCGCTTCGCTCGAGGCCTCGCGTTTCTTCCCGCCGAGCTGCATCGTGCCGAGGAAAACGAAGATGAGGAGCGCGATCACGACCCCGGGAACGACGTTCAGGATCACCACTTCGCGCCAGGAGAGCACGGCGAGCAGCGTCCCTACGACGATGGGCGCGATCGCGTCGCCGACGTTACCCCCCATGCCGTGCAGCGACAGCACGAGGCCCTTCCTCTCGGGGAAACGGCGCGCGAGCGTGGGAATCGCGGTCGGATGCCACAGGCTGTTGCCGAAACCCACGAGCGCAACGCAGCCCAGAAGCATCAGGTAGCTGTGCGTGAAGCCCATCAGCAGATACGGGAAACCCACCCAGAAGAGCGAGGTCGCCATCAGCACGCCCTTGCGTCCGACGGTGTCGACCAGCACCCCGCCGGGGATGTTCGCCACCGCCCCTGCGATGTACTGGCAGGTCATGATGAGGCCGATCTGGCTGTAGGTAAGCCCCAATTCCTTGCCGATGATGGGCAGGATCAGATAAAACGTCGCCGGATACCAGTGCGTGAGCGAGTGGCCGAGCGTGATCAGCCACATCTCGCGGTACGAGCCACGCGGCGCTTCAGGAACTGCGACTGCGAGACTCATCGGGTTCTCCTCCCCCGCAATCTTATCAATTTCCCGGGCGCTTCAGCACGACGTCCTCGAACAGCTTCGTCCATTTGTCGGTTTCGTCGAGCGAGCGGATCGGGTCGGTCTGGAGGATCTTCACGTTCTTGAGCGGAGAAGACACCTTGGTATTCGAGGGCACGTAGTCCATTTTCACCAGGTATTGCTGCCCCTCGCCGAGCATGTATTCATAGAAGAGGAGCGCCGCGCCCGGATGCGGCGCGCGGCGCGCGACGCCGATCGCGTTGGAGCGGGCGACGGCGGGTTCGAGCGCGAACCAGTCGATCGGCGCGCCCTTTTTCTTCGCCTGCTCGGGCATGTAGTTGTAGACGGTGAGCGCAAGCGGCACCTCGCCTGCGATCACCATGTTGTTGAGCAGCGTGTGCCCCGTGCGGGCGGAGATCCCGTTCCGCGCGACAAGGTCGCGGAAGAACTGCAGCCCCTTCTCGCCTCCGCCCATCACGTCGACCACCGAGGCGAACCAGTCCTGGTTCTTCGCCTCGATGCCGAGCTTGCCCTTCCACTTCGGGTCGAGCAGGTCCGCGTAGGTCCTGGGCAGATCCGATTTCCTGATGAGATTGGTGTTGTAGACCTGCACCCACACCGAGAGGAGCGTGGCGGCCCATTCGCGGTGCGCCGGCACCGAGCCGGGCTGCAGGTCCTTGTGCACCGGGGAATTCACGGCCTGCAGGATCTTCTCGCGCGAAAGCGCCTCCATCTCGGGCGAGCCGAAATGGATCAAGTCCACGTCGTACTTCCTCGCGGCCGCCTCGGCGAGCGTTCGCTGCAGCACCTTGTCGGTACCGGCGCGCCAGATGACGACCTTGACGCCGTACTTCGCCTCGAAGGGCCTGATCAGCGTCGGCTGGTCCTTCTCCGCGAAGGTCGTGTACATCGTGACCGTGCCCTCCTTCTTCGCGGCCGCCGTGATTTTCGCCATGCGATCCGGGCCGCTGTAGTCGAAGAGCCCTTGGGCGCCGGCCGATCCCGCGGCGAGCACGCACGCTGCAAAAACGGCGATTGTTCTCATGGTGGTCTCTTTCCTAGTCTCTTATGTCCTGCAGGAACCAATCGGTGGGAAGGTCGCGTCCGAGCCCCGCGCGGCGCGCAGCCTCGTAAGCCGCCGCGGCGATCGCGAAAAACTGAGCGCCTTGGACGTTGCCGCGCTCGGAATAGGTGATCTGCTCGCGCGAGGTGCGGCCGCGCTCCCGTCCCGACGCCACGTCGTCGAAGCTCACATCGCCGCCCCGCCCGGTTACCTGGGGCGCGCGCTTGCCCATGCGATGCGCTCCCCAGCGCGGGTCCTTCGGCCGCGCGAGGTACCCCAGATACTCGTCCGAAGTCGCGAGCTCGGGACGCCCGACGGGCGCGGGTGCAGTGCCGAGGCGCAGCCTGCGGTCGAAGCGCGCGCGCGCCGCATCGTCGGGCCGCCCGCCGATCGAGATGACGTGCATGCCCGGCGCCAGCCATTCGCCGCGGATCACGGGAATCGCCGAGTCGGTGCACGCGGCGAGAATGTCCGCGCCTTCGTACGCCGCGCGCGGCTCGTCACAGGCGACGCACTCGACTGCGTGGCGCTCCGCGATCTCGGCAGCGAAGCGCTCGCGGTGCGGTCGCGTCGGGCTGTAGACGCGGATGCGCTCGATGTTCCGCACCTCGAGAAGGGACTCGACGTGCGATTCGGCCATGCCGCCCGACCCGAGCATCCCCAGCGTGCGGCAATCCTCGCGCGCCATCATATCGGCCCCGATCGCGCTGTCGGCCGCGACGCGCAGGTGCTGCAGGTATCCGTCGTTGATGATGGCAAGCGGAGCTCCGGTCTCGACGTCTGTCAGGAACACCAGGCCGCAGTAGCGGCCCGGTCGCATGCAGTACTTCTCGAGCGTGCGAGCGCCTTCGTACTCGCGTTCGTACACGACGTCGGATTTCATGCGGATGGCGAAATAACCGCCGGTGGAACCGCCCTCCATGGTGCCCCATTGGTAGAACTTCGCCGGATCGCGCGTCGGGATGCGGATGTCGATGCGCGGGCGGCAGACGGCTTCGCCCGATGCGAGGTCGCGATAGGCCGACTCGAGCGCGCGACGCACTGCGGCGGGTGAGAGCACGCGCCGCACGATGTCGTTGTCGATCAGCAAGGTCACCGGCCACCCCTCACGACGATTTCCTCGTAGAGCTTCGCCCAGCGCTCGCCCTGATCGACGAGTACCACCGGGTCGATGATCTTCAGAGAGCTCCGATCGAGCGCGGTGTGGATTTTCCTGCTCGTCGGAACGGATTTGCGCTCCGCCAGGATCCGCTGACCGTCGTCGCCGATCATGAATTCGTAGTACAGCAGCGCCGCATGCGGGTGCGGCGCGCGCCGGATCACCGCGAACCCGTTGCCGTGCGCGACCGCCGGCGAGAGCATGAACCACTCGAGCGGCGCGCCCTGTCCTTTGAGCTGGTCGGCGGTGAAATTGTAGACGGTGAGCGCGAACGGCACCTCCCCCGAGGCCACCATTTGCGCGAGCAGGCTGTGCCCTCTGCGCACCGACAGGCCGTTCTTCGCCGCGAGCTCGCGGAACAGGTTGAGGCCTTTCTCCTCCCCGAGAGTCCGCACCACCTCGGCGAACCAATCCTCGTCGGAGGCCTCGATGCCGAGCTTTCCTTTCCAGCGCGGATCGAGGAGGTCGCCGTATGACGCGGGGAGCTCCGCCTGCTTGATGAGCCGCGTGTTGTAGGCCTGGACGAACACGGAGAGCCGCGCCCAGGCCCACTCGCGATGCTCGGGCACCGCGGCGGGGATCAGGTCGGCTTGGTAGGGCGAGCGCACCGCCTGCAGCAGTCCCCGGCGCCGCAGCAGCTCGAGCGGCACCGAGTTACTGTCCACCAGATCGACTTCGTCGCGACCCGCCTGCGCTTGGGCCACGATGCGCTGCAAAACCTTCTCCGAGGCCGCGCGCCAGGCGCGGACCTTCACGCCGTACTTCTTTTCGAAGGCCGCGTTCAGCGTCGCGACGTCCTCGGGGGGAAACGACGTATAGAGGCTGAGGAAGCCCTCGCGGCGCGCGCCTTCGAGCAGGAGTTGAGGACGGTCCGCGCCCTCGTACGCAGCCAGTCCCGCGAGCACGCTCCTCGGCTCCTGCGCCGCGACGGGCGAAGCGAGACTCGCGACTGCGAGCAAAGCGCACAAGGGTTTCATGCCGCCGGCACCGTTTTCGCCGGGTCCTTCTGCGGCATCGCGACCGCATCGGGCAGGGCCAACTCGCGCGGCACGACCATCGATACCGCGCGGGCGCGCTGCGCCGCGGGAGCGAGGCCCGGCGGCGCGAGCCCGCGCTCGACCGCCTTCGCAGCGTCCATCAGCCGCTTGCGCGTCTTGACGATGCCGTTGTCCGAGGAGACGAGATGCTCGCGGCTGCGGTCCTGGATCGTTCCCATGCTTTCCTGCACGGCGGCATCCTGTACGCCGACGTCGAGCACGCCGGAAAAAGTCTTCTTCGCCTTCTGCGCCGCGCGGTCGATCAGGTAGTCGTTGCGCTTGTTCGCCACGACGGGGAACATCGGCTATTGCGACGCCGTGGGCGAGGACACCGCGCCGCGACCGTAGAGGGTGTCCTCGAAGATCCTGGTCCAGCGGTCGTAATCGGCGAGCACGGCGTCGAGCTCGATGAACTTCAAGCGGAATCTTCCGAGATACGGCTCGTTGCGGCGGTGGGAGATGACGTGGTTCAGCTCCGCGAGCAGCGTCTGGCCGTCGGAGAGGACGAAGTCGTAGAAGAGGACCGCGGCGTTCGGATGCGGCGCGCGCTTCATGACGCCGATGCCGTCGGTGTAGGCGACCGTCGGCGCAAGCGCTATCCAGTTGATCGGCGCGCCGCTCCGCCGCGATTGCTCCGGCAGATAGCTGTAGAGCGTCAGCGCGAGCGGAACTTCTCCCGCGACCACGAGGTTGTTGAGCAGCGCGTTTCCGTTTCGCACCGTGAGGCCGTTCCTCGCCACCAGATCGCGGAAGAATTTGAGCCCCGGCTCCCCGCCCATTTCCTGGACCAGCGTGAAGAACCATTCCTGCTCTTTCGCTTCGATGGCGATGCGTCCCTTCCAGCGCGGGTCGAGCAGGTCCGCGAACGTTTTCGGCAGCTCCTCGGGGGTGACCCTGTTGGTGTTGTAGGCCTGGACGAAGATATACACGCGGGGCCCGGCCCACTCGCGATGAGGCGCAACGGCCTCGGGAATCAACTCACGCTGGTAAGGCGAGCGGACTTCCTGGAGCAGGCGTTCGCGGTGCAGCAGCTCCATCTCGGGCGATGGGTTGTGCACGACGTCCACCTCGAAGCGGCCGGCACGCGCCTCGGTGACCGCTCTGCGCAGGACGTTGTTCTTGCCCGAGCGCCAGACCTTGACCTTGATTCCGTAGCGGCGCTCGAACTCCGACACGAGGCGGATCAGGTCCTTCTCCGCCATCGATGCATACAACGACAGCGAGCCCTCCCGCCTGGCACCGGCGACGAGGCGTGCCGAGCGATCGGCGCTTTCGTCGAGCGCCGGAGAATTCGAGTCCTGCTGCCCGAAGGAAAGATTCGCGGCAAGACACGCCAGTGCACCGAGTGCTAGGCATGCGACGCGCATCGGGTCCTTCGGGCCCTACGCGGGCTCCTTGATCCTGCGCTTGAGATATTTCTCGACGAGCTCGGCGCTGAGCACTACCTTGGCGTCGTACTCGGGAGCGTCCTCGATTTGCTCCAGGTCGTTCAGCCCGCAGTACTTGTAGATCCGGTTGATCGCCGAGATCAGCCGCACCGGCTTCTCCCCGCTCGCGTTGAAGTGCTGGTGGATCGTGTTCGGCGGGATGTAGATCACGTCTCCGGCTTCCCATTCGTAGCGCTTCACCTCGGCCTGCGGCTTCCAGTGGTAGGTGTCGGTGATCTCCACGTCGCAGTCCTGGTGCAGGTCGTAGCCGCGGCCCTCGACGACGTAGAGGCATTCCTCGGCGAGGTGGCGGTGCTTGCCCGAGCGGCTGCCCGGCGGAATGATCTGCATGTAGGCGTCGACCGTCTCCATGCGCGTGTTCATCTGCTCGTTGAGCAGGTGCTTCAGCAGCCCCTGGCGCGACATCTCCCAGGGCATGTCCTCCGGATGCAGGATCTTCCTGCGCTTCGCGTTTCGCGAGGGCGCCTGCATCGCGTTCTCCAGCAGGCTCTGATACAGCTTCTGGTGCGCGCTGCCGCGCATCCACGCTTTCGATTCACCCCAGGCCATGTGCGACCCCTTTCCCCTTCACTAGTGGTTGTAGTTTTCCTCGAAGTGCCGCGGGACGAAGCCCGCGCCTTCGGGCGTCGCTTCCTTCGGCCGCGGGATGACCGTCTGCTGGAACATCAGGTTCATGAATAGGACCATCGGCTTGGGCTTCAGGACGAGCGCGCGGGCGGGCTTCACCGGGTCTGCGTTGAAATGCTGATGCACGCAGTTCATGTGGACGATCGCGACGTCTCCCGCGGACCAGTCGTAGCGCACGCCGTCATGGATCTCGTAACCCTTGCCGTCGAGAATGTAGAACGCCGCCTCGTTAACGTGGCCGTGCTTCTGCGTGCGGCCTCCGGGGCCGTACTCCTCCAGGTGCACGTGCAGCGTCTGCGTCATGCCGTCGACCGGCTCGATGAAGTGCTTGCTGAAGGACTGGGGCCCGTCGTTGAAGAGGAGGTCCTTGCCCTTGATCACGCGCGGCAGACCGCGCAGGCGCGCGAGCTCGTCCTTCAAGCTGTACTGCCCCTGGATTCCGCGCACGAAGACGCGGTCCTTCTTGCTGCTGTAGTGCGATTCCTTGGCCATCGTCTCGCTCCGTTCGCTTACCGTCCCTTGCCGAAAATCTCCTCGTACAGCTTCACCCACTTGTCGTACTCGTCGAGCGTCACGCGCGCGTCGACGAACTTGAGCGGCAGCTTGTTGAGCAGCGTGTCGATTTTCCTGCTCGTCGGCACGAAGTCGCGCTGCGCGAGTATCTTCTGGCCCTCCTCGCTGATCTCGAAGTCGTAGAAGAGCACCGCGGCGTGCGGATGCGGGGCGCGGCGCGCGACGCCGACTCCGTTCGGCCGCGCGATCGCCGTGCCGATCGAGAACCAGTCGATCGGCGCGCCCTTGCCCTTGAACTGTTCGGCCTTGTAATTGTATACGGTCAGCGCGAGCGGCACCTCACCCGACACGACGAGCTGCGTGAGCAGCGTATGCCCCTTGCGCACCGACATGCCGTTTTTTGCGACGATCTCCTTGAAGAGTTTCGTGCCCCTGGCCTCGCCGATCTCGTCGAAAAGGCCCGCGAGCCAGTCCGAGTCCTCCTGCTCGATACCGAGTTTCCCCTTCCACTTCGGGTCGAGCAAGTCTTCCCAGGTCTTCGGCAGATCCTGCTTCCTCACGGCCTGGGTGTTGTACGCCTGCACGAACACGTTCAGGCGCGTGCCGACCCATTCGCCATGGGGACGGAGCGCGGGCGCGATGAGATCGGCGTGGTGCGGCGAGTTAACCCGTTGCAGGACGTTTTCGCGGTGCAGCGATTCCATTTCGGGGCCGTTGGTCTCGACCACGTCCACGGTGTTGCGGCCGGCGCGCGCTTCGGCGACGGCGCGCTGCAGCACCTTTTCCGAGCTCGCACGCCATACGCTCACCTTCACCCCGTATTTCTTCTCGTAGGCGCCCACCAGCGCTCCCATGTCGTCGGACTGCGCCGAGGTGTAGAGGTTGAGCTCCTTTTCCTTCTTCGCTCCTTCGACCAGCTTCGAAAGGCGGTCGGGACCCGAATACAAGCCGACGTCCGCCGCGGTGGCGTTCGGCTTGACCTGCGCGATAGCCGGCGCGGAGAGAACCGCGCCCGCGGCGAGCAGGCTCGCGAGAAGGCTGAATCCAGGCGTCCTCATTCGGATTCCTTCCGGATCTTCTCACCTTTGAGGAAGAGACCCGACCAAAGTTTCTCCCAGCGGTCGGCCTCGTCGAGCGTGATCACCGGGTCGATCATCTCGAAGGGGAACTTGTTGAGGTGGGTATCCACGGCGCGGCTCGAGGGCACGCGGTTGCGCTCTTTCAGGATCGTCTGGCCTTCGAGGGAGAGCATGAAATCGGCAAAGAGCAGCGCCGCGTTCGGGTGCGGGGCGCGGCGCGCCACCCCGATCGCGTTCGGCCGCCCGAACGTGGGCTTGAGCGCCTTCCAGCGGATGGGAGCGCCCTTCACCACCAGCCGCTCGGCGTTGTGGTTGTAGATGGCGGCGGCGAGCGGGATCTCGCCCGAGGCGACGAGCTCGGCGATCAGCGTGTGGCCTGAGCGTATTTCGGGCTTCGCCGCGGCGAGCTTGCTGAAGAATGCGAGGCCTTTCTCCTCGCCCATCGCCTTGACCATCGCGCCGAACCAGTCGACATCGCTCGCTTCGAGCCCGACCCGGCCCGCGAAGCGCGGCTGAATCAGGTCCTCGTAGGTGTCGGGCACTTCGTTTGCCTTGACGAGGTTGGTGTTGTAAGCGATGGTGAAAAAATTGAAGCGGTCGGCGACGTAATGGCGATGCCTGGGAAAGGCCGACGCGGGCAGATCCTTGAAGTGGGGACTGAAGAACTCCTCGAGCAGCTCCTCTCGGTAGAGCGCTTCCATCTCCGGGCCGTTCGTCTCGAGGATGTCGCAGCTGAAGCGCCCGGCACGCGCCTCGGCGATGGCGCGCTGCAGGACCTTCTCCGAGCTCGAGCGCCACAGCTGGACCTTCACGCCGCCGTATTTTCTCTCGAAGACCTCGACGATCGGCACCGAGTCCTTGAGGTTCAGGGAAGTGTAGACGACGACCTCGCGCTCTTTTTTCGCGCCCTCGAGGATCTTTTTCTCGCGATCGGCACCCTTGTACAGGTAGATCTCACGGTTCCTCGCCGCGTCTTTGCCCTGCGCGAGTGCAAATCCCGGCGACACCGCTGCACCCAGCGCACCTGCGACGATCCTTCTCCGGCGCTGGTCGATGCCGCTGCCACCGCGCATGCCGTCTCTCTCCTATTCCGCAAAGCTTGCCTGGAACTTACCTCTTGAAAATACGGACGGGCGCTTTAGCGCCCGTCCCTGGTGTCGCGCTTGCTGCAACTGCTGCCGGCCGGGCCGGCGCGGACTCAGAACGTGTAGGCGATGCCGGCCCCGCCCTGGGTGATGTCCTCACCCGGTTTCGGTTTCTGAGACGAGCTGTTGTAGACGGCCGCCGCGCTGTTGGTCAGCTTGCTGTAGAGCCCGAAAATGTACAAGCTCGGGTCCAGGTAGTAGGCTACGCCCACGTCGAGCTGGTGGCCTTCGAGGCCGTCGGTCGTGCACGCCGTATTGAGCAAGGTGCAGCTGCCGGCACTCGATTTAATGTAGTGAACGGCGGTGCGCCACGCGGCGGTCCAGCGAGCTTCCCAGAGCAGCATGTAGGCTTTGTTCTTGTAATCCTGGAATCGGCCGTTGACGGTCACGTTGTCTTCCTTGTAATGCTTGACGACGTAATCCGCCTCGATCGAGTGGTTGCCGATCTTGTACACGGCTGCCAACTGGTTCGCGACGTCCTTCGAGCTGACCGATGGATCCGCGGTGGTGCCGTCGGCACTCTGGTTTCGTCTCGCGGAGGGAGAATTAAGCGAACCCCCGAAGAGGTCGAAATGGGCTTCCTGCGCGAACGCGACGAGCAACGGCCCCTGCTCCCACTTGACCCCCCAGGACGCTACTCGCGGATCGCGCTTCACCGGACTGATCGTCTGCGACTGACCCACAGCACTGTTACCGGAGCTATTATCGCCAGTACCGGTGGTGTCGCTGGGATTGCCCCGTGAATACTGCACCTTGGTCTGCAGTCCACCGAGGATAGTCGGCGAAGTGAAGTCGAGCGCGTTTGGCCGGCGCAAATTGAAGCTCGACGCGGAGCTCGTGCCGAAGCCCACCTTTTGCAGCACATTGCTCTGCGACACGAAGTTGCCGCTGTTGACGCCGAGGAAGCCGAGGATATTGCCGTATTCCTTGTACGGCGTATCCATATTCCCCGCCCTGAACGTGCCCCATTCATTGTTGGTGAGGCCAACGAACGAGTTCCGATTACCGAAGGTGGAGATAAAACCCGCGCTGTTCGCCGTCACAACACCCTCGTCGAGGGGAACTGACTGCTCCAGTTGCCAAATCCCTTTCGTCCCGCGACCGACGTCCTTGCTGCCACGGAAGCCGACATAGCTATTGCTGATCTGCATCTCCCACCTGGGGATGATCTGATTGCCGCCGAGTGATCCGGTGAGCGTCGAGAGCCCGGTCGTACCCGGAGCAGTTGCCCCGTCACCATGCAAGTGCGTCTCTTCCGGATAGAACTTGCCGTAGAACTCCCAGTCCGATCCCGCCGGGCTCTTGATTTGCGCGTAGGCGCTGGGCGCCGCCAGCGCCGCCCCGACAGCCAAGACCATCGCCTTCCTGTTCAATTTCATCTCTCCTCCTATTGTTTCGTGGTATCTCAGGGCTGCACCCGAAATTCTTTCCCCGGTGTCGACCCGCCCCTGCCCCGATGTTCCTTCATGCAGAACAGTAATCGTTTCTACGGAACATCTGCGCCGCAACTTACCCTCCGACCCCTGCGCTGTCAACGAAATGTAAGCTGGGCGGCGCGAGGCAGGTGACCCGATCAGCGCCCGTACGCTTCCAGCTTGTGGCGCCGCGGCTTGAGGGCGCGGCAAATCTCGCGGTTGACACCCGCCTGCGGCAAAGCGATGCCCGCCTCCGCCGCCATCTCGGCGACGATCGCCATGTCGTCTTCGGCCCAAGCCATCGTCTGGCTGCCCCACTTTTCGAGCGGACCGTTCGCACAGCTCGACATGAGGAGGGCGCGGCGCAAGGCTTCGATGTCGGCACCGTAGTGCTGCGCGAGCGCGAGTCCTTCGTGATCGGCGACCAGGCACGCCCACAGGATCAGATTGTTGACGGCCTTGGCGACCTGCGCGGTTCCCACGCCGCCGGTGTGCACCACGTCGGATGAGTAGGCGCGCAGCACCGGGGTGAGGCGCTCGACGACTCCCACGCTGCCGCCTACAAAGGAAAGCAGCGTGCCGCTGTCCGCAGCTTCGCCGCCTCGACACACCGTGGAATCGACGACGCGCAGGCCCGCGCCTTCGCACTCCTTCGCAAGCTTCTGTACGGTCTTGGGATGAATGGTGCTGAGGATCGCGACGATCGTGCCCGACTTCGCCTTGCGCAACGGCCCGCCTTTCGCGAGGAGCTCCTGCACTTCGCGGTCGAAGCCCACGCAGACGAGAATCGCGTCGCACTCGGGGGCGAGAGCTTCCGGGCTCGCCGCCCATTGGGCACCGAGCTTCTTCACCGCGCCCGCCCTGGCCGCGTTCAAGTCGCAGGCGCGGGTCGCGAAACCCTTGCGAGCCAGATGCCCGATGATCGGCGTGCCCATGCGCCCTGCGCCGACCACGCCGACAGTCTTGACAGCGGTCTTCGTCATTCTGCGCTCCTAGCGCTTCTGGGTGATCGTATCGAGAAGAGCCGGAGTCCCCGCTTTCACCTTGGCGATTGCGCGCTTGAGCGCAGCGGCGACGTCCTTCGGCTTGTCGATCGGGCCTTCCGCGTACCATCCCATGGACTTGGCCATCGACGCGAAATCCGGATCGGGGTCGCTCATGTCCATGCCGATGTGCGCACGAGCTACCGGCGTGCCGCGCAGCTTGGCCATGCGGATCTGGTGCTCCCAGTCGTTGTAGTAGGCGCGGTTGTTGTACATGACGACGAGCAGCGGGATGCGGTGTTTCGCCGCGACCCACATCGCGCCCGCGTCGAACATGAGGTCGCCGTCGGGCTGCAGGTCGACCACCACGCGCTTCTTGTCGCGGTGCGCGAGGGCGACGCCGAGGGAGATGCCGAACTGCGTCGCGGTGCCAAGCGATTTCCCGGGATGGCGGTAGGGCTTATCGAAATCCCAGAGCATGCGCGCCCATTCGTCGAGCGTGCCGGCAGTGAGCACCCAGTCCTCGTTCTTGATCGCGTCCCACACCTCGGCGGCGAGCCGCGGCAGCGCGATCGGGCTCGCTTCCCAGTGCTCGCGCGCTTCCTTCGCCCAGCGCTCGCGCTTCGCGTCGCTTCGCTTGGCGATCTGCGCCTTGCGCGCCTTCGCTTCCGCGGCGAACTTCTTGTCGTTCGCCGCGTGGTCCTTGAGCAGCGCGGTGAGCATCGGCATCGCGACCGAGGTGTCGGCGAGGATGCGCAGGTCCGCGTGATGCATGCGCTGGTAGTCGAGCGCCCAGCTCGAGAGCTCGAGGTCGCCGAAGCCGATATCGATCCATTTTGCATCGGGAGGCACGATCGAGGTGAGCTCGCGCGTCGTGCTCGCGAGCTCGGTCGTCGGCCGCTCCCAGTCGCGGGTGTCCAGGCACAGCACGAGGTCGGCATCCCGGAACACATCCTTTTCCATGCTCATGTTGAGCGGGTGCCGCGTGGGGAAGTTGAGGCGGCTGTCGACATCGTATACAGGCAGGCCGCCCGTCTCGGCGAGCTCGACCAGCGCGTGGAAGCCCTCGGGATCGCGGCCGACGAACTCCGCGATGATCACCGGCTTCTTCGCCGAAGCGATGAGATCCGCGGCCGCGGCAAGCGCCTTCGGGTCCGGTGCGATCCGGCTCGGCACCTTCGCCGCGTGCGGCGGCGGCAGCGGCACCTCGTGGTCGAGCTTGCGCTCCTGCAGCCAGGCGTCGTAGCACATGTAGATCGGGCCCTTCGGCTCGCTCATCATCACCGCGTAGGCGCGTGCGAAGGCTTCGGGTACGCCGGCTATCGTGTGCGGCTGGTAGTCCCATTTGGTGTACGCGCGCACCGCTTCGCCCTGCCCTTGAGCCGTGTGGATCCAGTCGATGCGCGGTCGGCGCTTGGTCTCGTCCATGGGGCCGGTCGCGCCGATGATGAAGATCGGCGCGCGATCGATGTAGGCGTAGTAGATCGCCATGTTGGCGTGCAAGAGACCGACGAGGTTGTGCAGGATCGCGACCATGGGCTCCCCGCTCGCCTTGGCATAGCCGTGCGCGATCTGCACCGCCGTCTCCTCGTGCTGGCACAGCATCATGGTGGGGCGGTTCTGCCCGTAGTTCACGATCGAGTCGTGCAGCCCGCGGTAGCTCGCGCCCGGATTGAGCGCCGCGTGCGGCAGCCCGTAGGCGTGCAGCAGGTCGACGATCACGTCGGAGGCCCAGCGCTCCTTTGCCGCTTTCGTCGAGGCCTTGTTCTCTTCGGCTTTGGCCATGGGATCAGGCGGCCTTGAGGGCCACGCACTTTTCGGGATGGAGTTTCACGTAGAGAGCGTCCCCGACGGGCGTGCGCAGCGAAGGATGGCTTCGCGCGAGCAGGATGCGGCCGCCGAGCTTCACCTGGAAGTCGATGAACTCCCCGAGGAACACCTTCTGATCGACGCGCGCCTCCCAGACGTTGTCTCCTTCGGGCCGCGTCTCGGCGAGCTCCACGTCCTCGGGACGCACCGAGAGGACGACGCGGTCGCTGCCGCGCAGATCGTCGTCGGACAGGACTTCGACCTCGCCGAACTCCGTGCGCACGCGGAAATGCCCGGGCTCGGCGCCGCGACCGAGGACGCTGCCATCCAGAAAATTCGTCGTTCCGACGAAGTCGGCGACGAACTGGCTGCGCGGCCGCTCGTAGATTTCGCGCGGCGCGCCGATTTGCTGGATATGGCCCTCGTTCATCACCGCGATCGAGTGCGACAGCGCGAGCGCCTCGCTCTGGTCGTGGGTCACGTAGACGGTCGTGATCCGCAGCTCGCGCTGCAGGCGCTTCAGCTCGAAGCGCATGCGCTCGCGCAGCTTCGCGTCGAGGTTGGAGAGCGGCTCGTCCAAGAGGAGCAGCTGCGGCTCCATCACGAGCGCCCGCGCGAGCGCAAGCCGCTGCTGCTGCCCGCCGGAGAGCTTGGTCGCCTCGCGGTCTGCGAGCTCCTCGAGCTGCACCGCCCTCAAGACGCGCAGGACCTTGTCGCGGATTTCCTGCGCGGAAAACCTGCGGTCGCCGACTTGCAGCGGAAAGGCCGTGTTCTGGAAGACGTTCATGTGCGGCCAGATGGCGTACGACTGGAACACCATGCCGAATCCGCGCCGGTTCGGCGCGACGAAGACGTTCCGAGTCGAGGAGTAGACGACCCGGTCGCCGACGCTGATCTCGCCTGCGCGCGGCCGCTCCAGCCCCGCGATCGAGCGCAGCGTCGTGGTCTTGCCGCAGCCGCTGGGGCCGAGCAGGGTGAACAGCTTCCCCTCGGGCACCTCGAACGTCACGTCCTGCGCGGCGCGCACGATCTGGCCGCGCTCGTTGGGGTATTCGGTGAAAAGGCCCGCGACTTTCAGCACGCGATTCTCCGCATCACTCCTTGACCCCGAATTTCTTGCCCAGCCATTGGGCGACCATCACCAGGACGAAGAGCGCGAGGATGAACAGCACTCCCAGCGCCGACAGCTCCACGTACTGGCCGTTCTCCCACAATTCCCAGATGGTGATCGACAGGACCTCGGTTCCCGGGCTGTAGAGCAGGATCGAGCTGGAGAGCTCGCGGATCGAGACGATCATCACGTAGATCCAGCCCGCGACGAGCCCGGGCTTCAAGAGCGGCAGGATGACGCGGCGAAACGTCGTGCCCCAGGAGGCGCCGCTCATCGCCGCGGATTCCTCGAGCTCCTTGTGGATCTGCAGCATCGAGGTGGTGTTGTAGCGCAGGCCGTAGGGCATGAAGCGGGTGATGTAGGCGATGAACATGATCCAGATCGTGCCGTAGATGCCGATGTCGAAATTCAGGTAGAAGATCATGATCGAAAGGCCGAGCACGAGTCCCGGGAAAACCATCGGCAGCGAGGCGAAGTTGTCGAGGAGCCAGCGCCCGGGGAGCTTGGTCTTCACGACGATCCAGCAGATGACGGAAGTCACGAGCATGATCACCGTCGCGCTACCGAACGAGAGGATCAGCGTGTTCCACACCGATCGCGCGAGGTTCGGGTAGGTGAAGATGAAGCGGTAGGGGTCGAGGGTGAGGTTGTTCAGCGCCTGCCAGGAAGGCACCGAGTAGAACCTCTGGAAAGAGGACCACAGCAGCACCGCGAAAGGCAGCACCACGATCAGGAGGAAGTAGATGATGAAGATCGCGGCGGCGAACCAGCGCCAGGGGCCGAGGTCGATTCTCCGCGGCCTGAAGCCCTTGCCGGTCATGGTCGCGTACTTGCTGCCGCGGCTCGACAGGCGCGAGACGAAGTACACGCCGACGGTCGTGATCAGGAGCAGCGTCATCCCGTATGCGGAGGCGAGACCGATCTGGCTGGGATAGCGGTGCACGGCCTGGTAGATCGCGGAGGTGAACACGTGGATACCGACCGGGAGCCCGAGGAGCGCAGGGACCTCGAAGGACTCGATCGCGCGCACGAAGAGCATCAGCAGCGTCGCGAGGATCGCCGGCCAGGTGAGCTTCAGAGTCACCCGGTACGCGACCTGAAAGATGTTCGCCCCGCTCATGGTCGCCGACTCCTCGAGCGCGGGATCCATCGCGCGGAACGCGGCGGTCATCAGGAGAAAAGCCATCGGCGAGTAGTGCAGGCCGTCGACCCAGATCATCCCCCACAGCGAATAGACGTTGAACAGGGGCTTTTCCAGCCCGATCCAGTTCTGCAGCGCGAGGTTGATGATGCCGATCTTGGGGCTGCCGAGCAGGATCCACGCGACGGTAAACAAAATCCCCGGGATGATGAGCGGAATGATCGACAGCGCGAAGAACAGCGTCTTGAACGGCGTGTTGGTGCGCTCGTTCATCCACGCGAGCGCCGTTCCCAGGACGAAAGCGAAGAGCGACGCCCCTAACGCGAACTGGACCGAGTTCCAGAACAGCCGCAGCGTCTCGCTCGAGCCGTAGGCCGAGGTGTAGTTGCCGAGCGTGAACTCGGCCGCCTTCGACGCGGTCTGCGGCGTGAAGAAGCTCTGCCACAGGAGGAACGCGAGCGGCACCACCGCGATGTAGATCGTGAAAACCACGCACAGCCCGATCACGACCCATTTCCAGTCGAACGAGCGCCGCAGCGCGAAAGGGGCTGCGGCGTTCATCGCGGGATTACCCGCCTGCATTTTTTTGCTCCTCCTCGTCGATACGCCGCCGCCTGTACGTCCCCTCCCGGCGGTCATCGCGCGCGTGTTCCGTTATGTGGAACTCCGGTCCTGCGCGAGCGATGCGGCGCAATCTATCAATCGCGCCTCCCCGTGTCAACGAAGAACCGCGGGCTTTCAGCGCATGTCGAGCTCGATGTCGCGCAGAACGGGGTCGTCGGCGCGCGCGACCTCGTTTTCCACGAGCGCGCCACACCCGGGGCAGGAGAACTGGCGGAACACCGGCCGGTCGTCGATGTAGCGGCGGTAGTCGCCGATGTTGGGGTTGGCGGCGCTCACGTCCGATTCGCGCCGCACGCAGTGGTCCTTGTAGTTGTCGCGCAAAGGCCCCAGGTCGGCGGCGCACTTCGCGCAAGCCGTACGCAGGCCGCTGCCGTCGCGGCGTACGTCGAGATTTTCCGTGACGCGCGCGATTATTTTCCCGTCGAGCTTCTGCACCACGCCGTCCTTCCTGCGGTTCGCCTCGCGCCGCTCGGCGCGGAGCATCGAGGTCGCCTGAGCATCGACGCGCCCGTCGGAGGCAATGACCACGCCATAGAGCCCGCGCGCCGCCTCGGCGGACACGGAGCGCTGATCGATCACGTCGTCGCGCACTTTTTCCGGATCGCGCTCCAGCGGATCGCCGAAGCCGCCCGCCGCGGACCAGATCACGGCGTAGACGTCGTCGGGCTTCTGGATGAAGTTCTCCTGGCGGAGCGCTAGCGTCACCTCCTCGCCCTTCAGCTCCGCGATGTCCCCGGGGATGCGGCGCTCGCCCAGGCGCTCGAAGATATCGGTCGCCCGCTTGAACTTGTACACGTTCACCGAGCCGGGGTAGCCCGCCATCATTCCGGGCGAGGTCGGGATCGCGTTGCCCGAGGAGAGCGTGTCCTGCGTGATCGATTCGGTGCGGTGCGGAATGAAGCAGGACTCCGCCGAGAGCCCGCCGCGGAATTTACCGGCGCCGCCGGAATCGATCACTTCCTTGCGGTAGAGGAAAAGGAGCGGAAAGGTCTGCTCGGTGTGCTCGACGTTGGGCAGCTTGCAGATCGGCGTCCGCGACTGGCCGCCGGTGGAAATACCATCTCCGTTTGAAAAGGCGCCGATCGCGCCGCCGATGGGATCGACGAGGATGTAACCGTAGCGCTCGCCCCACTGGTCGGTGCCGCGGAAAATCGTCGCCGGCCACTGGCTGGTGCCGCCGATGCACATGATGTCCTTGCGCATCTCGGGGTCTGAGTGGATCATCTTGGAGAGCACGTTGTACGCGGGGTAGAGGGAGATCTCCATGGCCTGGATCGGCGCGGTCGAGACCGAGGCCGGGAAATCGGCGCAGTTGAAAGTCCCCGGGGTCGGATCGAACTCGACGTGGCGCAGCGCCCCGCCGATCGAGAAATACTGGTCCCAGCACAGCAGCTGGTTGAACGCCACCATGATCGCGCCGCGCCAGCCCGAGTAGGTCGCATTCATCGCGCCGTCCTGCGGCGCCGTGCCCTCGTTCTGGAAAACGAGCGTCGAACCCTTCTTGCGCAGCGTCAACATGACCTGATGCGTGCGCCGGTCGCCGGGACGGCAGCACTCGACGTAGCTGCGCTCGCGCCACACGCCATCGGGCAGGCGCTTCAGCTTGTCCAGAAAAGCGCGCTCGCCGTTGTCGAGGATCCTGCGCATCACGCCCTTCACGACCTCGGCACTGTAACGCCCGATGAGCGCGAGCACGCGGTCGCGTGCGGTGATGTTGCCGGCGAGCTGCGCCCGGAAATCGAGCGCGACCGCCTCGGGCTTGCGCGACGAGCGCAGGTACAACTCCTCTATATCGCGGCGGATCTCGTTCCCCTCCACGATCTTCACCGGCGGGATGCAGATGCCTTCTTCGAAGGCGTTCTCCGCCGAGCCGCAGAATGAAGACGGCGTGATGCCGCCCAAGTCGTACTGGTGCAGGCAATTGGTCACCCAGCAGAAGAGCTCCTCCTTCCAGAACACCGGGCAGATCAGCATCACGTCCTGCTGGTGCGCCGCGCCCACCCAGGGGTCGTTGGCGAGGAACATGTCGCCGTCCGCGATGCCGGGATTGTCGCTGCGGTATTCGAGCACCCACTTCACCTGCGTGTCGGTGACGCCGGACATGTACTGCATGTAGGGCCCGAAGTACACGAACTCGCCGTCCTCGGTAAGGATCGAGGGATTCAGGTCGAGCGCATACATCGCGACCGGCGATCCGGAGAGGCGCTGGATCGTGGCGCCGTGCTCCTCGTTCACGTGCCACAGGCTGTGGCGGATCACCTCGTAGGTGATCGGGTCGACGCTTTTCGCGCCCTTTCGATGCAGCTTGAGCCGGGGCGAGATGGAAAGCTTCTTCGGCGGCACATAGCCCCTGTTCCTGCCGTCGAAGACGGCGTCTTTCATCTCGCTCACTTTGGGCATGAGCTACCTCTCGTTTTCCCCTCCTCGCTTGCGAGGAGGGGTGGCAGCGAAGCTGACGGGGTGGTGCGGCCGCTTGCGCCCCACCACCCCCCGCCTGCGGCGGACCCCTCCTCCTGTCAGGAGGAGGGGAAAAGTATACGTAGTCATCGTCCGAAGGAGATCTCGAAATTGCCGAACGCGTCCACGCGGAGCGACCGCCCCGGATGCACCACGACCGTGGTGTCGGTGGTTTCGATCACCGCCGGGCCCTTGATGCGGTTTCCCGGCGCGAGCAGCGCGCCGTCGTAGATCGGCGTCGCCGCCGTTTTTTTCAGATCGGCCCAATAGATGCTGCGCTTGCCGCTCGCCGCTTTGGGACTGATCTTCGCGCTGAGCTTTTTCGTTGCGGAGAGCTTCGGCCGTGGCGTCGCGGCGGTCGCGCGCAGGCGCAGAGTCACGATCTCCAGGCGCGCCTCGCCGTAGGACGAGCCGCTCCCGTAGAGCTGCTCGTAGCGCGCATAGAAGCGCTTATGCAACGGCTGCCACAGTGACTCCTTGACGCGTTTTTCCGGCAGCATCACCTCGACCTCGTTGATCTGGCCCCTGTGGCGCATGTCGAGGGAAAACCCGTAGCCGCGGCGCGCCGGCGCGATGCCGTCGCGGTCCATTTGTTCGCTCGCCCTTTTCTCCAGGGCCTCGAGCGAGGCGTTCACGCGCGCCGCGTCGAACGGGCTCGCCTGGATGTCGACCTGCTCGTAGACGTGCAGGATATCGGCCGAGGCCGCGCCGAAGGCGCACCAGGTCGCGGCGATCTCCTTCTGCGGAACGATCACCTTCTGCACCCCGAGCTCGCGGGCGAACACCCCCGCGTGAGCCGGGCCCGCGCCGCCGAAGGCGAAGAGAACGAAGTCGCGCGGATCGAAGCCCTTCTCCACGGTCGTCTTGCGGATGATGTCGGCCATCTTGAACTCGGCGATCCTCGCGATGCCGCTCGCGGCCTCCATGAGCGAGAGGCCGAGCGCCGATGCGATGCGCTGCACCGATTCCACGGCCTTCCTTTTGTCGAGCTTGATGCGCCCGCCCAGAAAATTATCCGGGTTGATGGTTCCGAGCACGACGTCCGCGTCGGTGACGGTGGCGATCGTGCCGCCCTTGCCGTAGCAGACCGGGCCGGGATCGGCGCCGGCGGACTCAGGACCCACCGCGAGCGTCTTCGCGGCCGCATCGACGCGCGCGAGCGACCCGCCGCCCGAGCCGATCGCTTGGATGTCGACCTTGGGCAGGAAATATTCGTACTGGGCGACGTTGGAAACGAAGGAGTAGGCGGGCTGTCCGCCGTAGATGATTCCGACGTCGAACGAGGTTCCGCCCATATCGGTCGTGATGATGTTCGCAATCCCCATGACCTTGCCGAGGTAGAGCGAGCCGGTGACGCCCGACACCGGGCCCGAGTCGAGGGTCAAGAGCGGCGACTCGATCGCCCGGTCGACCGAGACCGAGCCGCCGCCGCACTGCGTGATCTGCAGCGGCTGCCGGTAGCCGGATTTCTTCAGCTGTCCGTCCAGGTTGCCCAGGTACTTCGCCATCACCGGCCCGATGTAGGCGTTCAGCGCGGTCGCGGTGACGCGCTCGTACTCGCCCCACTTGGGCGCGATATCGGTCGAGCAGCAGACGAACAGATTCGGCGCGATCTTCGCTATCATCTCCTTCACGCGCTGCTCGTGCCGCGGATACTTGAACGACCAGAGAAAACACACGCCGATCGCCTCGACACCGGCTTCGACCAGACGCGCGATCGCGGCCTCGGCTTCGGACTCGTTCAAGGGCACGACCACCTCGCCGAAGCAGTCGACGCGCTCCGACACGCCTTCGATCAGGCGCTTGGGCACGATGGGGACGGGCTTCTGGCTCGAGGGAAAGTGGACCACCCTCGCGATGTCGCGCGAGGAAACGCCGCGCGAGCCGCGCATGATGTGGATCGCGTCCTCGTGGCCCCGCGTCGTGATCAGGCCGACGCGCGCGCCTTTCCTCTGGATGAGCGCGTTCGTGCCGACCGTGGTGCCGTGGGTGAGCACCGCGATCTCGCCGCAGAACTGCTCGAACGAAAGCCCGAGTCGCTCGGCCGCCACGCCCATCGCGGCGAGCATGCCTTCGGCGAAATTGCCCGGCGTCGAGGGCGCCTTGGTCGCAGTGATGCGGCCCGAGCGATCGAGCGCCACGCAGTCGGTGAACGTACCGCCGATGTCCACCCCGACCAGCAAATTCGAAGCCGGGCCCGCCACTCCGCCTCCTTTTTTTGAGCGAGAATGGTAGCGTATTTGCCGGCGGACCAACAGAAAAAGAGGGAGCGATGAAGGAGCAAACGGTTGGAATGGTCGGCCTCGGAATCATGGGCTCGGCGATGTCGGCGAACCTCGCGCGCGCGGGATTCCGCGTGGCCGGCTTCGACGTCGCGCCGCGCCGGCGCACCGAGCACGCGCGCTCAGGCGGCGTGGCGGCAAGAAGCCCGCGCGAGGTCGCACGGCGCTCGAGCATCATCATTAGCTCGCTCCCTTCCGCCCGCGCTCTCGCCGAGGTCGCGGGCGAACTCGCCGCATCCGCCAAACGCGGCACGATCGTGATCGAGACGAGCACGCTGCCGATCGCGGTGA
>Ga0209155_1000029_pt1 | contig 58695 bp, 59 predicted proteins | sample GraSoiAngelo_122_FD_185879 | JGI IMG/M metagenome (GOLD analysis project Ga0209155, IMG submission 185879) | Grasslands soil microbial communities from the Angelo Coastal Reserve, California, USA - 14_0927_02_20cm (SPAdes) (version 2) | ecosystem: Environmental > Terrestrial > Soil > Grasslands ... | reverse complement strand
GCTATGGGAAGGACGATTCCGTTCGTGTCTCGTGGATTCCGCGCAATACGTCATCGCCTGTCACCGGTACATCGAGCTCAATCCGGTGCGTGCAGGGATGGTGCCGTCGGCTTCGGCGTATCGCTGGTCGAGCCACAACGGGAACGCCGGCCGAGCGTCCAACCAGCTCCTGACGCGACACGCCGAGTATCTCGCTCTCGCCGCGGATGAGACATCGCGGCATGCGGCTTATCGGGGCCTGTTTGCAGTGGGCGATGAACCCGCTTTCCTTGCGGCAATCCGCGACGCTACGAACGGCGGTTTTGCGCTGGTCGGCGAGCAACTGAAATCCATGCTGCCTGCGGATACTCAACGACGCCTGGAGCGTCGACCTCCTGGTCCTCGCGCCAAGACGGTGCCACAGCCAGATAACGTTTCGGGCGAGTTGGAACTCAAGTTAGGGCTGCGTCCCCGAACTGGTTAGGGCTCCGTCCCCGAATTTCCGTCCCTCGACGCCACGCGGGACGGCGGCGAGAAGTTTCCTCGTGTACTCGTGCTGCGGAGCGCGGTAGATCGCCTCGGGCGCGCCGCGCTCGACCACCTCGCCTTCGCGCATGACCAGGACCTCGTCCGACATGTATTTCACCACCGCGAGGTCGTGAGAGATGAACAGGTAGGCAAGCCCGCGCTCTTCCTGCAGGTCGAGCAGCAGGTTGAGCACGGTCGCCTGCACCGAGACGTCGAGCGCGGACACCGGCTCGTCGCAGATCAGCACTTCCGGCTCGACCGCCAGCGCCCGGGCGATCGCGATGCGCTGGCGCTGGCCGCCGGAGAATTCATGCGGGTACCGGTGCATGGCGTCCTGCGGCAGCCCGACGCGCTGCAGGAGCCCCCGCGCGCGCTCGATGCGCTCGCCTTCATCCGCGCCCAGGCGATGAATGCGCATCGGCTCGGTGAGCGTGCGCCCGATGCTCATGCGCGGGTTGAGGCTGGCGTAGGGATTCTGGAACACGATCTGGATGCGCCTGCGGAAGGCCATCATCTGCGCCGCCGACAGGCGCAGCAGGTCGGTGTCCTCGAGGCGCGCCTCGCCGCCGCTTGCCTCGAGGAGCCGCATGACGAGCAGCGCCACGGTGGTCTTCCCCGAGCCTGACTCGCCGACCAGGCCGACGGTGCGCCCGCGGGTGACGCCGAACGTGACCTCGCGCACCGCGACCAGCGATTTCGAGGCGAACCAGCCGGTGCGCAAGCGGAACTCCTTGCGCAGGCCCTTCGCTTCGATGAGGTTGGCGCCGGCCGGCGGGCGCTCGAGCGCAGCGTCCGGTGCCACGCCGCCGCGCATGAAGTCGTCGATCACCGGCAGCCGCCGGGGGCGCGTGTCGAGGCGCGGCCGGCAGGCGAGCAGCGCGCGCGTATACGGGTCGCGCGGCGCACTGAATATGCGCTGCGTCGGGCCGCTTTCGCGCACCTCGCCCTCGCGCATCACCACCACGTTGTCGGCGATCTCGCCGACCAGCCCGAGGTCGTGGCTGATGAACAGCACGCTCATGCGGTGGCGCTCGCGCAGCCGCGCGATCAGCTCGAGCACCTGACGCTGCACCGTGACGTCGAGCGCGGTGGTCGGCTCGTCGGCGATCAGCAGCTTCGGCTCGTTCGCGATGGCCATCGCGATCATCACGCGCTGCTGCTGGCCGCCAGAGAGCTCGTGCGGATAGGCGCGCAGGCGCGCCCGCGGCTCGGGAATCCCCACCTCGGCGAGCAGCTCGGCGGCCCGCTCGAGCGCCTGACGGGGCGCCATGCTGCGATGCAGGCGCAGCACCTCGGCGACCTGCTCGCCGACGGTGAGCACCGGGTTGAGCGAGCTCATCGGCTCCTGGAACACCGCGCTGATGTCGCGCCCGCGCAGCGCGCGCAGCCGTGCGGCAGGCGCAGCGAGCAGGTTTTCGCCGCCGTAATCGATGCGGCTGGCCGGATCGACGATGGCGTTCTCGGGCAGCAGGCGCAGGATCGACATCGCCGACACGGTTTTGCCGCTGCCGGATTCGCCGACCAGGGCGAGCGTCGCGTCGTGCCGGACGTCGAAGCTGACGCCGCGCACCGCCTCCACGCGAGTTTGCCTCGTGACAAAGGAGACCCTCAGATTCACGACGCTGACCAGCGCGCTCATCGCAGCCTGGGATCGAGCGCGTCGCGCAGGCTGTCGGTCAGCATCGAGAACGCCGTCAGGAAAACGGCCATGAAGGCTGTCGCCGCCGCGAGCTGCCACCACTTGCCGATGACCAGCTCGGTCTGCGCCTCGGAGAGCATCGTGCCCCACGACACCATGTCGAGCGGCACGCCCAGGCCGAGGAACGACAGGATCACCTCCACCTTGATGAAGGCGACCACCAGGAGCGACAGCTGCACCAGGATGACGTGGCTCACGTTCGGCAGGATGTGCGCGAACATGCGCGCGGCGGCCGAGGCGCCGATCGCCTGCGCGGCGAGCACATACTCGCGCGAGCGATGCTTCATGTACTCGGCGCGCACCAGCCGATACATCCCGGTCCAGCCGGTCACCGAGAGGATGATCACCACCGTCCAGATGCCGCTCGCAAAGAGATGGGCAAAGGCGCCGCTGCGCAGCACCGCGGCGAGCGAGAAGATAAGGAGAATCGACGGGATCGAGGTGAATACGTTGTACAGCCACTCGAGAACGTCGTTGACCCAGCGGCCGTAGAAACCGGCGCAGGCGCCAAGCAGGGTGCCGATGACGGTAGCGCAGAGCGCGGCCAACACACCCACCGCGATCGAGACCTGCGAGCCCTTGATCGCCTTGTCGAGCACATCGCGCCCCCAGCGGTCGCCACCCCAGGGCAGCGTCATCGCGCGCTCGGGCTCGGTCATCTTCAACTCGCCGGTGCGCCGCTCCCATTCGGCGTATTTCGGCGCGAGCGGGTCGATCGCGCTCAGGTCGGGCGCCACGCCCTTGTGTTCTGCCCGCTTGCGCAGCGCGCCTTCGAGATTCGGCCGCTCGCCGAGGAACGCCGGATTGGCGTAGGGCACGCCGACCTCGCGGCTCCAGCCGCCAGCGAGGTAGCCGGCGGTCGCGAAAAGGATCATCACCAGGTAGGCCACGACGATGCCCAGCGATACGGCACCCACCCGGTCCTGCTGCAGGCGGCGCCAGAGCGCCGTCCAGGCGTTCTCGGGGGTAACGTCGAGGACCGCCGCCATCAGCGCAACTGGATGCGCGGGTCGACGAATGTATAGAGCACGTCGGCCGCGAGGTTGATGAGCATCGTGAGCACGGAAAGGTAGATGGTGACCGCCTGGATCACCGGGTAATCGCTGCGGTTCACGGCGAGATAGATCTCCCTTCCCAGGCCCGGAATGGAGAAGAAGATCTCCAGCAGGAAGCTGCCGACAAAGACTCCGGGGACCAGCAGGGACACGTTGGTCAGCACCGGCACCAGCGCATTGCGCAGCACGTGCTTGCGCATGATCGCGGGCTCGGACAGGCCCTTGGCGCGAGCCGTACGCACGTAGTCGCTCTTCGTCTCGTCGAGGAAGAAGGAGCGGTAAAGGCGAGTTTGCGGCGCGAGGCCCACCAGGGCGGCAAGCAGGATGGGAAGCGGCGCATAAGTGAAGAGGTTGCGCCAGAAGTCGTCGCTCCAGCCCTGCACCGGGAACCAGCCGAGCTGGAAGCCGAGCAGGTACTGGCCGACGATGATGTACACGAGGAACGAGACCGACATCGCCGCGACGCAGATCACCATCACCGCGCGGTCGAGCAGCCTGCCGCGGTAGTACGCCACCAGCATGGCCGTGGGAATCGCGAGCGAGATCTCCAGCAGCAGGATCGGGATCGTGATGGTCAGCGTGGCGGGCAGCCGCGTGAGGAAGATGCCGGACACCTGCTCGCGCGTCATCCAGCTCTTGCCGAAATCGAAGCTGATGATCTCGCGCACGAAGATTCCGAGCTGCGCATACCAGGGCTGGTCGAGCCCGAGCTCGCGCCGGATGGCGTCGATCTGCTCCTGGCTCGCCACCTGGCCGGCCAGGATCTGCGACGGGTCGCCGCCGAAGAACTTGAACAGGAAGAAAATGAGCACGATGACCCCGGCAAGGGTGGGGACCATCTGCCAAAGCCTGCGTAAGATATAGGCTGTCATGATCTGGTGGCGCGCCGCGATTCTAGCCTGTGCCCTGATCGCGCCGCCCGCGGCGGCCGAGAAGGTCCTGCGCTATGCGTTCCCGATCGCGGAGACCGGGTTCGACCCGGTGCAGATCAACGACCTGTACTCGACCATCCTCCTGGCGCACATCTTCGATTCGCCCTTCGGCTACGACTATCTTGCACGACCCGCCAAGGTGAAACCGAAGACCGCGGCGGGATTGCCGGAAGTGTCCGCGGACGGCAAGCTGTGGACGGTTCGCATCCGCCCCGGCATCTACTTCGCCGACGATCCGGCGTTTGGTGGCAAGAAGCGCGAGCTGACGGCGCAGGATTACGTCTATTCCATTAAGCGCCACTGGGACCCGAAAAACAAATCGCCGAACCTCTACCAACTCGACAAGCGCGTGATCGGCATGGATGCAGTGCGCAAGCACGCGCTAGCGGGCGGCAAGTTCGATTATGACCGCGAAGTCGAGGGCCTGCGCGCGATCGATCGCTATACTTTTCGATTCGCGCTCACCGAACCGACCCCGCTCCTGCTGTACTACCTAACGTCCTGTACGCTCGCCTGCGCGGTGGCGCGCGAGGTGATCGAGGCGTATCCCGACCGCACCATGGAGCATCCGGTCGGCACGAACGCGTACCGCCTCACGCAGTGGCGGCGTTCGTCGCGTATCGTCCTGGAACGTAATCCGAATTACCGCGAGGACTACTACGACGCGGAGCCTCCTGCCGATGATCCGCAGTCGCAGGCCATCGCGGCGCGATTGCGCGGCAAACGCTTACCGATGATCGATCGCGTCGAAGTGTATGTGGTCGAGGAAGCTCAGCCACGATGGCTCGCGTTCCTCAATGGCGAGCACGACCTGATCGACCGCCTGCCGTTTGAATTTGCTAATCTCGCCGCCCCCGAAGGGCGCCTTGCTCCCCACTTGCAGAAAAAACAGATCCAGATGGAGCGTACCAACGAGCTCGAACTGATCTTCGTCTACTTTGGCATGGAGCATCCCCTGGTCGGCGGCTATTCCGCGGAGAAAGTGGCCCTGCGGCGAGCGATCGCGCTCGCCGTGGACCCCGAAGAGTGGATCCGTGCGGTTTACTACGGCCAGGCGATCCCGGCGCAGTCGACCGTACCCCCTGGCTCCTTCGGCGCCAATCCGGACCTCGATAGTCCGCTGGCGGAGTTCAATCCGGCGAAGGCAAAGGCGTTGCTCGATGTCTACGGCTATGTCGACCGCGACGGCGATGGCTATCGTGAGACCCCGGACGGCTCGAAGCTTGTTCTACAGATTGCGAGCGTGCCGGACAGTCAGGGCAGAAGGCAGGACGAGCTATGGCGCAAGTTCATGGATCGCGTGGGGCTGAGGATCGAATTCAAGAAAGCGCAATGGCCCGAGCATCTGCGCGATTCGCGCGCCGGCAAGCTGATGATGTGGAACCTGGGCTGGATCGCCAGTGATCCGGATGCCGATGATTTTTACGTCATCCTTTACGGTCCGAACAAAGGGCAATCGAACCAGTCGCGCTTCGACCTGCCGCAATGGAATGCGCTCTACGACAAGGCAAAGATACTGTCCAATGGCTCCGAGCGCGACCGGCTGTATCGTGAGATGGACAAGTTATTCTTCGCTTATGCGCCGCTGCGGCCGATCGCGCATCGCACGCTTACTGGTCTTGCCCAGCCTTGGTTGATTGGCTACCGCCGGAATCCGGTGATGCGCGAACTCTGGCAGTACCTGGATATCGACGAGTCAGTTCTTCCAGCACAGCACGCTCGAGCAGGCCGGGTGGCAGCAGCCCCTGCGCGATGACCAGGTCGTGAAACTGGCGCTGGTCGAAGCGCGGACCGAGCGCAATCTCGGCCTTGAGCCGCAGCTCCCGCAGCCGGCTGTAGCCGTACAGGTACGACACCGCCTGGCCGGGCTCAACGAAGGCATAGCGGTCAGCCTCCTGCTGGGCCATCGGCTCGGACAGAGCGACCTCGCGCACTAGGAATTCTTTTGCGGCGGCCGGCCTGCAGTCCCGAAGCGCTCGCTTAGGCGGGCGCGCGCAAGCGCCGCGATGGGCGCGGCGCCTGTCTCCCTACCCGCGTAGCGACGCAGGCGAAGCACGGCGTGGCGGCGCCTGGATTCGGGGTTACGCGCGTCAAGCAGATCTCGAAGCCCCTCGAAAATGTGCCTCGGAAGGTCAAAGTAGGGGAGGAGGAGACGATGCTCGAGTGCCTGCGTATGCCGTTGGCGCTCGACGGCATCGATGAGCACGTCGAGGTCCTGGCGGACCCTGGGGTCCGTTTCCGCCTTCCTCAGCGCGGCGAGCCGCTGCAGCACGCGGCGCGCGGCGGCCTCATGGCGAGCGGTCCGGCCTGGCTTGAGGTCGAGCGCCGCCGTATCGAAGCGCTCAAGCCCCAGCGCCGAAGCCTGCTCGGGCTGGAAAGGGCCGAGCGACTCGAATACGATCGCCGATACGCGGTCGCTACGCTCGACCCAGGAGCGGTCTTCGGCAGCGGCGACCAATGGAGCGCACAGCGTTCCTGCAAGCGCCGCGAAAAAATAGAGGCTACGGATGCGCGATTTCATTTCAGCCGAGTATGTCATACGTCTCGAGGACCCGCGGCAGGACGAGGTGATACGGATGCTGTCGGCGCTCGACGCCTATCTCGAGTCGCTATACCCTCGGGAAAGCAACCATCTCCTCGATTTGGAGTCGCTTTGCGCGCCGAACATCCGTTTTTTTGTAGCGCGTCGCGGCGTCGGTCCGGTCGGCTGCGGCGCCCTGCGCGTCGAAGCGGGATACGGGGAAGTAAAGCGCATGTTCGTCGTCCCGGAGGCGCGCGCCCAAAACGTCGGGCGCGCCATCCTCGCATGCATCGAGGACCAGGCGGCGCGCGAAGGCCTTGCGCTGATGCGCCTCGAGACCGGGATTCACCAGGCGGCGGCGCGCGCGCTGTACCGCGGCGGTGGCTACGCCGAGTGCGCCCCCTTCGGCGAGTACCGGCCGGATCGGCTGAGCGTATTCATGGAGAAGCGATTGGTCACACGCTGAGGGGTTCCTCGTCCATTGCGGCGATCTGCTCGCGCAGCTCGAGGATCCGGTCCTGCCAGTAGCGCTGCGTGCCGAACCAGGGAAATGCAGCCGGAAACGCCGGATCGTCCCAGCGGCGCGCGAGCCACGCGGAGTAATGGATCAGCCGCAGCGTGCGCAGCGCCTCGAGCAGGGGCAGCTCGCGCCGCTCGAAGGGCATGAAGTCCTCGTAGCCCGCAAGCAGGTCGGAGAGCTGCCGCGTCATCGCGCGCCGCTCGCCCGAGAGCAGCATCCAGAGATCCTGCAGCGCCGGACCCATGCGCGCGTCGTCGAGATCGACGAAGTGCGGACCGCTCTCGGTCCACAGGATGTTTCCCGCGTGGCAGTCGCCGTGCAGCCGGATCGAGCGCACCTCGCCGGCGCGCTCGTAGCATCTTGCAACCGCCGCCAGGGCCTGCTCCGTCACCGCCTTCCATGCATTCAGCAGGTCGGCTGGAATGAAGCGGTGCGCGAGCAGCCAGGAGCGCGGCTCATGTCCAAAGCTCTTCGCGTTGAGGGATTCTCTGCTTTGAAAGGCGCGCGCGGCTCCCACCGCGTGGATCCTGCCGACGAACCTTCCGATCCATTCGAGGGTCTTGCGGTCCTCGAGCTCCGGGCTGCGCCCGCCGCGGCGCGGGTACACGGCGAAGCTGAACCTGGCATGCTCGCCGGTAAAGGACGGCGCGACGACCGGAATTTCATGCTCCGCCAGTTCTTTTGCGAAGGCATGCTCTTCCGCGATCTGGCGCGCGCTCCAGCGCCCGGGGCGGTAGAACTTGAGCACCACCGAGCCGCCGTCTTCCAGCCAGACCTGGTAGACGCGGTTCTCGTAGCTGTTGAGCGGGAGCAGCCTGCCGTCGGCGCGGAAGCCGGCGCTGTCGCAGGCGTCGAGCACCACGTCCGGCGTCAGCGCCGCGTAGGAAAGCGGCATGGCGTATAGTAAACCGGTGGCGGAAAAAGTCGTCGAAGTCCAGAAAGTCGTCGAAGTCCAGGACCTGCACTTCAGCTACGGCAAGCTGCCGATCTTCAGCGGCCTGTCGCTCGATATCCGGCGCGGCCAGGTGGTCGCGATCCTCGGCGGCAGCGGCTGCGGCAAGTCGACGCTGCTCAAGCTGATCGGCGGCCAGCTGCCCCCGCAGCAGGGCTCGGTCAAGGTCGAGGGCAGGGAGGTGCACGCGCTCGAGCCGGACGAGCTCTATGCGCTGCGCCTCGAGATGGGAATGATGTTCCAGAATTCGGGCCTGTTCAGCGACCTGTCGGTGTTCGAGAACATCGCCTTTCCCCTGCGCGAGAACTTCGACCTGCCCGAGGAGCTCCTGCGGCGCATCGTGCTGATGAAGCTCCACGCAGTCGGCCTGCGCGGCGCGCGCGACATGATGCCGGGCGACCTCTCGGGCGGCATGACGCGCCGCGTGGCGCTCGCGCGCGGCATCGCCACCGATCCCAAGCTGATGATGTACGACGAGCCGTTCGCCGGGCTGGACCCGATCTCGCTCAGCCACATCGTCGAGCTGATCCGCTCGCTGAACCAGGCGCTGGGGCTCACCTCGATCGTGGTGACCTACGATGTGAAGGAGGCGCTGAAGGTCGCCAGCTTCGTTTACATGATCTGCGACGGCGTGGTTCTAGGCAAGGGCAGCCCGCAGGAGATCCAGGCCTCGGAAGATCCCTACATCAAGCAGTTCCTGCACGCGCTGCCCGACGGCCCGGTGCGCTTCCACTTCCCGGCGCCGGCGCTCGAGGAGGAGCTGAAGATCCCCGGCTAGGCGGACTGGCGCGGCAGGAAGCGCAGCGCGACGCCGTTATTGCACCAGCGCTGGCCGGTCGGCGGCGGGCCGTCGTCGAACAGGTGGCCGTGGTGCCCGCCGCAGCGGATGCAGTGGTACTCGGTGCGCGGGTAGATCAGGAAGTAGTCCTTCTTTGTCTCGAAGGCCCCCGGGATGCTGGTGAAGAAGCTCGGCCAGCCGGTGCCCGACTCGTACTTCATTTCCGAGGTGAACACGGGCAGGCCGCAGCCGGCGCAGACGAACACGCCGGCGCGTTTCTCCTCGTTGAGCGCGCTCGTGCCGGCGCGCTCGGTGCTTTCCTCGCGCAGCACGCGGAACGCGTCGGCGGGCAGGCGCTTGCGCCACTCGTCCTTCGACAGCTTGAGAGGCTCGCCGGGCGAGGGCACCGCCGCGCCGGCGGGCACGAAGCTCTTCCAGTTCTTCTGCAGCTCTTCGATGCCTTTCATGTTGGCAGGGGGCGCAGCGTACGCCGCCCGGGAGGCAAAGGCGCTCGCCACCAGGGTCTTCAGCAATGTACGCCGATCCATCCTCGTCTCCTTTCGATTTGACAGCTCGGCAGGTTGGTCGCGCGAACCGGCCGGTCCTGACAAATACGATACTACAGGAGCTATGCGCAGCTACCGCACGAGTTCGTGCGCGATGACTCCGCCGATGACCGCCCCGGCGACGATCGCCAGCCCGGTGTTCACGTCGACGCTCGCATGGTACGCGGGGTACGCCGGGTAGGCCTGGTACGCCGGGTACACGGGCAAAGGTCTCTCCACGACGACGATCCGCGGGGCCGGCCGGTAATATTGCGGGTAATAGTAGTAACGGGGGTAGTAGTGATGCTCGAAACGCCTTTCGCGCCATTCGTCCCGGTCTCGCCAATGCGGATCTGCGAGCACCGGCGCGGAGACGATAAGAGCCGCGGCGGCGAGAACAAGTTTTCTGAGCAGCATGGCAGCCTCCTTTTTGGTGGGCCTAGCCATTTGACGCGGATCGTCCCTTGCAGTGAACCCATAAAGTGCAACTTCTGTAACAGCATGTTAATTTCGCGCCCCTGGGAGGAAGCGATGCCGAGGATTCTGGTTTCCCTTCTCATTGCGTTTTGCGCTGCGGGCGCGTCGGCGCAGGAGGCGTACCCGTCGAAGCCGCTGACGATGGTGGTGCCGTTTCCCCCCGGCGGCGTCGCCGACATCGTCGGAAGGCCGCTGGCGGCGGGCATGAACCATGCGCTGAAGCAGCCCGTCGTGGTCATCAACCGCACCGGCGCCGGCGGCGCAGTCGGCATGGCGTCCGTGGCCAGGGCAGCGGCCGACGGCTACACGCTCCTGATGAGCTTGTCGTCCATCTCAATCTTTCCCGTGTCGGACCGCATCAACGGCAAGCCGCCGGCGTACGAGCTGAAGGATTTCGCGCCGGTCGCGCTGGTGACCGCGGACCCGACGGTGCTGGTGGTGCGCGCCGACAGCAGGTATAAAACGCTCAAGGACTTCGTCGACGCCGCGCAGGCGAACCCGGGCAAGATCAACTACTCCTCCTCAGGCGTGTATGGCACGCTGCACGTGGCGATGGAAATTTTCGCCAACGCCGCCGGCATCAGGCTGTTCCACGTGCCCTACCAGGGCGGAGGACCGGCGGTGACCGCGCTGCTCGGCGGCCAGGTCGAGGCGCTTGCCTCGGGTCCCGCGGCGGCCATCGGCCAGATCAAGGGGGGCAAGATGCGCGCGCTCGCCAGCTGGAGCGACAAGCGCCTCCAGCTGCTGCCCGAGATCCCGACCTTCAGGGAGCTCGGCTACGACGCCGAGTTCTACATCTGGTCGGGCGTGTTCGTGCCGGCAGCGACGCCGGCGCCGATCGTCGCGAAGCTGCGCGACGCGGTGCGCGAGGTGGCGAACTCCGCCGAGTTCAAGTCGGCGATGGAGAAGGTGGAAACGCCGGTGCACTACCTCGACGCGCCGGACTTCAAGAGATACTGGGAGCGCGACGCCGCGCGCCTCAAGCTGGCGCTGGAAAAGATCGGCAAGGTCGAGGAGAAGTAGGAAATCGGGGTCAGACCTGGGTCAGACCCGGATCTTTATTTTTCCCTCTTCTTTTTCGAGCGCGCCAGCTTCTCGAGCAGCGCGCGCGGACGCCGGTACTGCAGCAGCACGCCGACCCGGCGCTCGAAGGGGTCGCGGCGCGCCACCGCCTTCAGGTGATGGCCGTTGAGCAGCGGAAAGTGACGGATCGTGTCTAGCTCCTCGGCGACCGGCCACGCGTTCTTCTCGCCGGAAATCCACAGCTTCGGATCGACGCGCCGCAGGTCGAACGGCACGGAATATTCGCGCAGCGTCTTGTGATCGCGCCGGTTGTAATATTCGTGAAAGTACGACATCGCGAGTTCGCGCAAGCTCCGGTAGACCGGGTCGCGCCAGCGTAGACCGATACCGTTGGTCTTGGAGATCGCACCCCAGAGGCCGCGTCGCCTGAAGAGCGCCACTACATGGTCGAAGTCGCGCACCGCGCGCATGTCGAGGAGCAGCGGCGGCTCGCCTTGTATCCACATAGCGCAGGCGGCAAGCATGGCGCCCTCGATGCAGTGCGCGCTTCTGGTGTGCAGGACCGCGCGCACCGGGCGACAGGTATCGCCGCCGACTTCGAAGTTCTGCCTTAAACCGTAGACATAGGCCTGGATTTTGCGCGGCGAGTCGAGGCGCCTAAGAAGCGCGAACTCGGCAGGCGTCAGGCCGAGGTCCTCGCGCCGTGCGAAACGCTTTGTCTCCACGGAGCAAAAAATATCTCCAGTCCGCGCATCCGGCAATCGCCCTTCACAAGAGCCTGATTTGCCTCGGCTATCTTTTTTCCCCAGCCAAGCAAAGCCCCGCTTGACACGTTGACACGCCGCTTTCATAGACTGTATTATTCATATATGAATAAACGCCGCGCTGCACGCCGCCGCGGCCTGGCGGCCTCGGACGACGTCATGTGGTCGCTGATGCAGGCGGCGCATGCAGTCGAGAGCCAGCTCGAAGAGGCCCTGGCGCAGGTGGAGCTGTCGGGCGCCAAGCTCGCCGCCCTGACCCAGCTGGTGGAGGCCGGCGAGCCGGTCGCGCTTGGCGAGCTGGCCGCGCGCTGCGCGTGCGTGCGATCCAACATCACCCAGCTCGTCGATCGCCTCGAGGCCGACAAGCTGGTCCGGCGTGTAGACGATGCCGCGGACCGGCGCAGCCTGCGGGCCGCCATCACCCCGCTCGGCCGCGAGCGCCAGGCCGCAGGAGCGAAGAAAGTGGACGAGGTCCGCAGGAAGCTCGGCAAGGCGCTCGGGGCGATCGACCATGCTGCCCTGAAGCGCGCGCTGTCAGATCTGGACTGAGTTTTTTTCGGCAAATCATACATATGTGCACTATTCAGCAGAGAAAGGATCATTCATGAACCTCCAGTTGCTGCTCGTTTCGGCTCTGCTCACGGCGTTCGTGACGCCGCATGCCCTGGCGGAAGAAATTGCCCCTGACGTGCTGGTGAAGGGCATCTCGGAGGAGGTCATCGCGGCAATCCGGCAGGACAAGGGCATCCAGGCGGGCGATCCCAGGAAAATCGCCGAGCTTGTCGAGGCGAAGATCCTGCCGCACTTCGATTTCAGGCACACCACTCAGATCGCGATGGGGGTCAACTGGCGGCGCGCCAGCCCCGAGCAGCAGGAGCAGCTGACGCGGGAATTCAGGGCGCTGCTGGTGCGCACCTATTCCAGCGCGCTCGCGGGCTACAGCGACCAGGTCATCGAGTTCAGGCCGCTGCGCGCCCAGCCCGGGGACACCGAGGTAACGGTCCGCTCCCAGGTGAGGCGCTCGGGAGCCGAGCCGATCGCGATCGAGTACGACCTGGAGAGGACCGGCCCGGCGTGGAAGGTCTTCGATATCAGGGTTGCTGGAATCAGCCTGGCCGCCACCTACCGCAGCGCTTTCGCCGAGGAGGTGCGCAACCGCGGCATCGACGGGCTGATCAGCCTGCTTTCGAGCAAGAACCGCGTCGCCGTGAAGCCGGTGTCGGTGAAGACTTGATAGAATCGCTCTCCTTTTGCGCCGCAATAATCCTCCGCTCCCAATGATCGCTCTCGTTTTGCGCGCCAGTTTCCTGGCAGGCCTTGCTCTTGCGCTCGCGGCATGCAGTCCTTCGAACGGTGCGCCCGACAAAGGCGGCCACAAGGGGGGACCGGGCGCCGGCATGCCGCCGCCGGAAGTCACGGTGGTCACGGTCGCGCCGCAGGCGCTGCCGGTGACGTTCGAATACGTCGGGCAGACCGCGGGCTCGCGCGAGGTCGAAGTGCGCGCGCGCGTCGCCGGCATTTTGCTGAAGCGCAACTTCACCGAAGGCGCACCGGTCAGGCGGGGCCAGTCGCTCTATACGGTCGATCCGGCGCCGTTCGAGGCCGCGGTGGCGCGCGCCGAGGCCGATGTCGGCGCCGCCGAGGCGCGCCTTGAGCAGGCGCGCAAGAACGCGGCGCGTCTCAAGCCGCTCTACGCCGAGAAAGCGGTCAGCCAGAAGGACTACGACGACACGGTGTCGGCCGAGGCGATCGGCGCGGCCGACGTCAAGGCAGCGCGCGCGCGGCTCACCGAGGCGAAATTGAATCTCAGCTATACGAAGGTGGAATCCCCGGTCGCGGGAATCACCGGGCGCTCGATGCGCCAGGAGGGCTCGCTCATTTCTGGCCCGGATGCCCTGCTCACCAGCATCACTCAGGTCGACCCGATCTGGGTCAACTTCGGCGTTCCCGACAACGAGCAGGCGCAGATCCAGAAGGAAGTGCAGGCGAAGCAGCTCGCGCTGCCGAAAGACGGCAATTTCGAGGTGGCGCTGCGCCGCGCAGACGGCAGCCTGTACGAGAAAACCGGGCGGCTCAACTTCGCCGACGTGCGCGTCTCGCCCGCCACCGGCACGCGCGAGACGCGCGCCGAGCTTCCCAACCCCGGCGGCGCACTCAAGCCCGGCGAGTTCGTGCGCGTCATCCTGCGCGGCGCGACGCGCCCCAACGCGGTCACCGTGCCGCAGCGCGCCGTTCTGGAAGGACCGCAAGGGAAATTCGTGTACGTGGTGAATGAAAAGAGCCAGGCCGAGCCGCGCCCGGTCGAGGCCGGCGAATGGGCCGGCCAGTCCTGGATCATCACCGGCGGGCTCAAGCCCGGCGAGCGGGTGATCGTCGACGGGGTGATGCGCCTCGGGCCGGGAGCGCCCGTGCGCATCGCCGAAGCGAAGCCCGAAGCCGCAAAACCTCCCGTCGCCAAGAAGTAATCCATGTTCTCCCGGTTTTTCATCGACCGGCCCATCTTTGCGGCCGTCGTTTCCATCTTCATCGTGCTCGCCGGGCTTGCGGCGATGCGCAACCTGCCGATCGCGCAGTATCCCGAGATCGCGCCGCCGGTGGTCACGGTGCAGGCAGTGTATCCCGGCGCCTCGGCCGAGACGCTCGAGCAGACAGTCGCGGCGCCGCTCGAGAACCAGATCACCGGCGTCGAGAAGATGATCTACATGAGCTCGACCTCGGGCTCCAACGGCATCGTGCAGATCCAGGTCACCTTCGACATCGGCGCCGACGCCGACCAGGCCGCGCTCAACGTCAACAACCGCGTCAAGCAGGCCGAGCCGCGCCTGCCCGAGGAAGTGCGCCGCCAGGGCGTGACGGTACAGAAGGGCTCTTCGGCCTTCCTGCAGGTGCTTGCGTTCTACTCGCCCGACGGCCGCTATGACAACCTCGCCATCAGCAACTTCGTCACGTTAAACGTCCTGGACGCGCTGAAGCGCGTCCCAGGAACGACGAATGTGCAGATCTTCGGCGCCAAGGACTACGCGATGCGCATCTGGGTGAGGCCCGATCGCCTCACGCAGCTGCGCCTCACGCCCACCGATCTGATCCGCGCGCTGAACGAGCAGAACGCGCAGTTCGCCGCCGGCAAGGTCGGGCAGTCGCCGAGCGCGGGCCCGCAGGAGCTCGTCTACACCATCACCACCAAGGGCCGGCTCGCCGACCCGAAGGAGTTCGAGAACATCATCGTGCGCGCCAGTCCCGACGGCTCGAACCTGCGCCTGAAGGACGTGGCGCGCGTCGAGCTCGCCTCGAAGGATTACGAGTTCGTCGGGCGCATGAACGGCCGGGAGGCGACGCTGGTCGGCGTTTTCCTGCTGCCGGGCGCCAACGCGCTCGAGGTCGCCGACAGCGTCGTGAAGACCGTGGACGAAATCGTGCCGCGCTTTCCGCAGGGCATGACCTATTCGGTGCCCTACGACACGACGAGGTTCGTGCGGGTGTCGATCCGCGAAGTGCTGTTCACGCTGGGCGAGGCGATGCTGCTCGTGGTGCTGGTGGTGTTCCTGTTCCTGCAGAACTGGCGCGCCACCCTGATCCCGGTCGCCGCGGTGCCGGTGTCGCTGATCGGCTGCTTCGCCGGGCTGTACCTGCTCGGCTACTCGATCAACACGCTGACGCTTTTCGGCATGGTGCTCGCCATCGGCATCGTGGTCGACGACGCCATCGTGGTGCTCGAGAACATCGAGCGCATCATGCACGAGGAGCACCTCGCGGCGCGCGAGGCGGCAATCAAGGCGATGCGCGAGGTGGCTGGGCCGGTGGTGGCGATCGTGCTGGTGCTGTGCTCGGTGTTCGTGCCGATCGCCTTCCTCGGCGGGCTGGCGGGCGAGCTCTACCGCCAGTTCGCGGTGACGATCGCGATCGCGGTGGTGATCTCGGGAATCGTCGCGCTCACGCTCACGCCGTCGCTGTGCGTGCTGATCCTCAAGCGCGAGCACAAGATCCCCGGCGGCTTCTTCCAGTGGTTTAACGAAACTTTTTTGAATATCACGATCCATTACACCAACGGCGTGTCGTGGATGATCCGCCGCGCCGCGATCGGCGTGCTGCTGTTCCTGGGCATGGTGGCGATCGCGGTCGGGCTGTGGAAGTTCACGCCGGGAAGCCTGGTGCCCGACGAGGACCAGGGCTTCTACATAAGCGCGGTGATCCTTCCGGATGGCGCGACGCTCGAGCGCACCGACAAGGTGGTTGCGCAGGTGCTGCAAGCGATCAAGTCGAACCCGAACAACCAGGACGCGGTCGCCTTCACCGGCTTCGATTTCCTCGGCGGCTATTTCCGCAACAACGCCGCGACGATCTTCGTCACGCAGAAGCCCTGGGACGAGCGCAAGGTCGACACCAAGCAGGTGGTCGGAGACCTCTTCATGAAGACCGGCGGCATCAAGGAAGGGCTGGTGCTCGCCTTCGGTCCGCCGCCGATCTTCGGCCTCGGGACGGCGGGCGGCTTCGAGCTCTACCTGCAGGACCGCGGCGAGGGCGGCGCGCGGCGCATGGCCCAGGCAATGGGCCAGTTCATGCAGCAGACCGCCAAGGACCCCAAGTTCGCCTTCGTGCAGACGCTCTGGCGCCCGGCGTCGCCGCAGCTCTACGTCGATGTCGACCGCGAGAAGGCGAAGGCGCTCGGCGTGCCGCTCAACGAGCTCTACGGCGCGCTCGCCGCCACCCTCGGCAACTACTACGTCAACGACTTCAACAAGTTCGGCCGCACCTGGCAGGTGCTGATGTCCGCCGAGCCGGAGTACCGCAAGAGCCCCGAGGCGGTCGGCGACATCTACGTGCGCTCGGAAAAAGGCGAGATGATCCCGCTGCGCTCGCTCGCGAACGTCAAGTACGCCTCCGGCCCCGACTCGCTCGCGCGCTTCAACAACCTGCCGGCGGTAAAGCTGTTTGGCGCTGCCGCGCCAGGCATTTCATCCGGCCAGGCGATAGAGGAGGTCGAGCGCATCGCGAAAGAGGCGCTGCCAGCCGATTTCAGCTTCGACTGGGGCGGCGCCTCCTATCAGGAGAAGAAATCCGGCGGCACCTCGGTGCTCGCGCTCGGGCTCGCGGTGATCATGGTGTTCCTGATCCTCGCCGCGCAGTACGAGCGCTGGTCGCTGCCGCTCTCGGTGCTGCTCGCGCTGCCTTTCGGCACCTTCGGCGCGCTCGCCGCGGTCTATCTGCGCGGCTACACCAACGACGTGTATTTCCAGATCGGCCTGGTCACGCTGCTCGGCCTCGCGGCGAAGAACGCGATCCTGATCGTGCAGTTCGCGGAACTCAAGGAGCGCGAAGGCTTGTCGGCCGCGGCCTCGGCTCTCGAGGCGGCGCGCCTGAGGTTTCGCCCGATCCTGATGACCTCGCTCGCCTTCATCTTCGGGGTGATGCCGCTCGCCTTCTCCACCGGCGCGGGTGCCGGCGCGCGCCGCTCGGTCGGCACAGGCGTCATGGGTGGAATGATGGCGGCGACCTTCCTCGCCATCTTCTTCGTGCCGATGTTCTTCAAGCTGCTCACCGATCGACGCCTGCGCGAGCACCGCAGCACCGCCGAGATCAAGGACGAGGTCGAACGCGCGCGCACGGTGACGCACGCGCAGGTTCAGCACCCGCATCATGCGCCGCATCCTCACGAGTAGCTTGGTTTTGCTTTTGGCGGCTTGCTCGACGCAGCCGTCCTATGAGCGGCCTCAGGTCGAGCTTCCTGCGGCCTGGAAGGAAGCGGCGCCGCGGTTTGCCGAGGACGGGCGCTGGTGGCGCATCTACCGCGACCAGGAGCTGGACAAAGTCATCGAGGAGGCCTTCGCGGGGAACGCCGATCTCGTCATTGCCGCCGCGCGCGTGGACGAGGCGCGTGCCCTGGTGGCCGAAGCCGAATCCTTTTTCTTCCCGCGGGTCGACGCGCAGGCGAGCGGCAGCCGCCAGCAGGTTTCGACGCGCACCGCCACCTCGTTTCCCGGCATTCCCCGCCAGTACAGCGATTACCGGGCGACGCTCAACCTGTCCTACGAAGTCGACCTATTCGGGCGCCTGCGCGCCGGCGCGCAGGCCGCGCGGGCCGAGCTCGCCGCGGACGAGGCCGCGCGCGAAGCGGTGCGCCTGGCGCTGGCCGCGCAGGTGGTGAAGTCCTATTTCGCGTTGCGCGCGCTCGACGAGCAGGTCGAGCTTACGCGCCGCACGGTGCTGCTGCGCGAAGAGGCGCTCGGCCTGCAGCGCAAGCGCTACGACGCCGGCGTGATCTCCGAATTCGACCTGCGCCAGCTCGAGGCCGAGACGGCGGCGGTGCGCGCGCAGCTGCCGCCGCTGCAGCGCGAGCGGGAGCGCGAAGAGGCGGCGCTGTCGGTTCTGCTCGGCCGCACGCCCAAGCAGGTTTTCGAAAGCGGCATCACCGTCAGATTGTCGTTCGATGAACAGCCGGAAGCCGCCGTCGTGCCCTCCGGGCTGCCCTCCGAATTGCTGCTGCGCCGGCCCGATCTGGTTCAAGCCGAGCGCGGCCTCGCGGCCGCCAATGCGAGGCTGGCCGTCGCCCGCGCGGAAATGTTCCCGTCGATCGCGCTCACCGCGGCGCTCGGCAGCGAGAGCGCGGCGCTCGCCAATCTGTTCAAGAGCGGGGCGGGAATCGGGGCCGTGGCGGCGAGCGTGGCGCAGCCGATCTTCGCGGGCGGGCGCCTGGAGGCGCAGAGCGCCGCGGCGCAAGCGCGCGAACGCGCCGCGCTGGCGGAATACCAGCAGGCGATCCGCAATGCATTCGGCGACGTGCGCGCAGCGCTTTCGGCGCAGTCGCGCTCGCGCGAGAGCTATGACGCCGAAAGCACGCGCGCCACGGCGCTTGGCGAGACGCTGCGGCTGGCACGCCTGCGCTACCAGAACGGCGTCGCCAGCCAGCTCGACGTCATCGACGCGGAGCGCGGGCTGCTCGCCGCCAGCGTCGCGCGCATCGAGGCGCTGCGCGCGCACCGCGCGGCGGTGGCGGACTTGTTCCGGGCCCTTGGCGGTTAGTGGAAGACGTAGGAATCCATCGCCAGCACGCCGCCTTCGATGCCGTCGTAGATCCGCTCGGGATTTCCCTGTTGGCCGCTCGCGCCCAGCGCGAAAAATAGCGGCAGGAAATGCTCCTCCGTGGGATGCGCGCGCGCGGCGTGGGGTGCGAGCGAGCGGTAGTCCGCCAGAGCCTCGAGATCCCTCTTTTCCATTTTCTCCCTGACCCAGTCGCTGAATTCGCGCGCATAGGGCTGCGGCTTTCCGGCGCCGCGCGCCCAGTCGCGCAGGTTATGGGTCATGTGACCGGAGCCGATGATAAGCACGCCTTCTTCCGATAATGTTTTCAGTGAACGTCCTACTTCGACGTGATGCCGCGGGCCGGAGGCGGGCTGCACCGAGATCTGCACTACCGGGATGTCGGCCTTCGGGTACATGTAGAGAAGCGGCGCCCACGCGCCATGGTCAAGGCCGCGGTTGCCGTCGATGGCCGCAGCAAAGCCCTGCGCCTTGAGCAACGACTGCGCGCGCTGCGCCACCTCAGGTGCGCCGGGAGCAGCGTAGCGCAGCCGATAAAGCGGCTCCGGAAAGCCGGAGAAATCGTGGATCGTCTGCGGCTTGGCGGCTCCGGTGAGCATCGGCGGATCGGTTTCCCAATGCGCCGACGCGATCACCACCGCCCGCGGCTTGGGCAGGCTCAGGCCGAGCGCGCGCCACGCCTCGCCGGCTGCGCCCGGATCGAGCGCGTGCATCGGTGAGCCGTGGGAGATGAATACGCTCGGCAGACTGGCCATCAGGCCGCCTGCTTCAGGAGGCCTTCGGTCCTCAGCGCCTCCTGCACCTTCGGCCGCGCGCCGACGCGCGCGTGGAAGGCGGCGAGCTTGGGCCAGCGCGCAAGGTCGACCCCGGTGGGCTTGGTCCAGTTGAGCAGCACGAAGAGGTACGCGTCGGCCACCGTGAACTGCTGGCCCATCAAATAGTCCTTGCCGGCGAGCTGCTTGTCGAGCCAGTCGAAACGCGTGGCGAGATTCTCCTTGCAGATTTTCTTGTAGTCCTCAGGCGTGTTCGGCTTGAACAGCGGCGAGAACTGCTTGTGGACCTCGGAGGTGAGGAAGTTGAGCCACTCCTGCAGGCGGTAGCGCTCCCAAGTTCCGGCCTTCGGTGCAAGGCCCGCTTCGGGCTTCTGGTCGGCGAGGTACTGCACGATCGCCGGGCCTTCGGTGAGGATCTGGCCGTTGTCGAGCTCGAGCGCGGGCACATAGCCGCGCCCATTCACCTTCCAGTAGTCGCCACCGCCTTCCATCGTCTTGTCCTTCGTATTCACCTTCTTCAGCTCGATGGGCAATCCGAGCTCGCGCGAAACGATGTGCGGGGACAGCGAGCAGGCCCCGGGTGCGTAAAACAGTTTCATGAATGGCTCCTTTCTTTTCTCCAGATGTGAAGTATAAGAATGCCCCAGAAGGGGATAAAGATGCCGAGGCGGAATTGATTATCCCGCGATTTCCTCGTGAAGCGTTTCGCCGATGCGCAGGACTGGCGCGCGTCGTGAGGGGGCTCGCCGCCGCCGCAGGCGTGCTGGTGGCCGTTCAAGCTCTTGCTGCCGACCCCGGCCAACCGCCGGACTGGATCCTCGCCTCATCCGACGCGCGCGCGGTCGCCGGCCAGCCCTTCGAGGTCCTGCTGGTGAGCCTCGGCGCAGAACCGCCGCCAGACGAGATCAACGTCCGGTTGAAGGGCGATGTCGACGAGCGCATCCTGCGCATGCAGGCGCTCGGGCCTGCGCGTGGCACGCAGCGCGCTTATTCGGCCACCATGCCCGCAGCCCTATCGGGACCGGTGGCGATCGACCTGCTCGGGCAGGCGTCGAACGTGCTCGTCCTGCGCGTCGCGCCCAAGGCCGACGCGCTGCGTTCGTTGACCGACCGGCGCGCGCCGGACGAGTACGAGCCGCCCCTATCCGAGAACGATCCGATTTACTTCGTGCTTGGCGCGCGCAGCGGCTATAGCGCGCGCTTCCAGCTCTCGTTCAAGTACCGGCTGTTCGACCAGTCGGCCGGATTCGGCCGGGATCGGCCGTGGCTGTCCGGCCTGTACTTTGGCTATACGCAGAATTCGGTCTGGGACCTGTCCGCGCAGTCCAAGCCGTTCCGCGACACCAGCTACCGGCCGTCGCTGTTCTGGAAATGGGAGCGCGCCGACGACAGGACCTGGATCGACGCCGCGCGCTTCGGCGCGGAGCACGAGTCGAACGGCAAGGACGGGGATCGCTCGCGCTCCATCAACACGCTGTTCGTCCGGCCGGAGTGGCACTGGCGCCTGCGCAATGGCGACAGCTTGCAGTTCACGCCGCGTGTGCACAAGTATTTCGACACCGCCGACAATCCCGACATCGCAGCCTACCGCGGCTATGTCGACTGGCGCGCGCGCTACGACGCGAGCGGCGAGTGGATCGCCACTGGCGTGGCGCGGATCGGGACCTCCGGCAAGGGCAGCCTGCTGATCGATTTTTCGAAGCGCACGCGCGACCTGCGCGTCGGACCGGTCGGCGGATATCTGCACGTGCAGTACTTCAACGGCTACGGCGAAGACATCCTCGACTACAACCTGCGGCGCAAGCCGCAGCTGCGCTTCGGCGTTGCGATAGTTCCCTAGGTGTCTTCGGTGCGCGGCGGGCGCCAGGTGTAGGGCACCGGGCCGGGCGCGCGCAGCACTCGAAGCATGCGCAGGGCGCCTTCCTTGCGGCCTTCGCCGCTGCGGTAGTAGCCGGGCACCAGAACGGTTTCGTAGAAGCCCATCGCGCGATAGAAGCGCCGCGCCGCATCATTGCCGGCGCGCAACTCCAGGTGAATGCTCGACATGCCGGCGCAGCGCGCCGACTCGAGCATCCACTCCAGCAGCCGCTGGCCGATGCCGAGGCGCCGATGGGAGGGCCGCACTGCGAGCAGCACGAGATGCGCGCGCTCGTCGCCGAACTCCATGATCGCGAAGCCGGTGACCGCGCCGCGCGACGCGCCGCTCTTGCCGCTCTCGCAGGCCACCACGGCAAGCGTTTCGCGGTCGCGGATGGCGCGCAGCACGCGCGCCGCATCGTATTTCCATCCCAGCCCCGCCTCCACGAAGTCGCGCGACATCATCCCGATCGCCTGGGCGTCGCGCGGCTCGGCGAGCCGGATGGTGATTGCACGGGGGGGCGTCATAGCCGCGATTGTGCCACTTTCGCGCGCGCCCGGCGTGGAGGACTTGCGCTACGCTAAGCTTCAGGCATGGCTGCGAAAAGAGGGAGAGTTCGTATGGAACTCGTCGATCGTCCCGTGGTCCAGTCCTCGGCCGCCGATCTCGCCGAGCAGCTCAAGTCGCGGTCCGCGGCTGACGCGGCCGCCAGGCTGGCGAGTTTCAGCGGGCTGGAGATCGCCGCCGTGCTGTTGCGCCTGAGCCCGGGCTTCGCGCAGGACGTGCTCGGCGCGCTGCCTGACGAGGCGCGCGAGCGCGCGCTCGCGGCGGCGCCGCCGGAGGTCTCGCGCCAGTGGCAGCGCAACGCGCTGTACGAGCCCGACGCCATCGGCCGGATGATGGAGCCAGTACTAGCGGCGTTCTCGCATCAGCGGACCGTTGGCGAGACGATCGAGCAGCTGCGCGAAATGGTGAAGAGCGCGTTGATCACCTACGTCTATGTCGTCGATCCCGCCGAGTATCTCCTCGGCATAGTCACGATGCGCGACCTGCTTTTCAGCGACCGCGACAGGCTGCTGAGCGAGGTCATGTTCCGGGACGTGTTCGCTCTGCACGCGGCCATGCCGCTGACGGACGCGATGAAGCTGGTGCTCGACCGCCATTACCCTGTGTACCCGGTGGTGGACGCCGAGCGGCGGCTGCTCGGCCTGGTGCGCGGCCATGGCATGTTCGAGGCGCAGGCGATCGAGATCATCCTGCAGGCCGGCAGCATGGTGGGGGTGAAGAAGGAAGAGCGGCTCGCCACGCCGTGGCTCACCAGCCTGAGGCTGCGCCATCCCTGGCTGCAGCTCAACCTGCTCACCGCATTTCTCGCCGCCGCAGTGGTCGGCATCTTCCAGGACACCATCGATCGCCTGGTGATCCTGGCATTGTTCCTGCCAGTGCTCGCCGGCCAGTCGGGCAACACCGGCTGCCAGGCGCTGGCGGTCACGCTGCGCGGCCTCACCCTGGGCGAGCTCAAGCCCGGCGCGGAGCGCGCCCTCGTCACCAAGGAAGCCTGGCTCGGCTGCCTCAATGGCGCTGGCGTCGGGCTGTTCGCCGGACTAGGCATGTTCATCACTGCCACTGGCCAGGAGTCGGCACACCCGGTGATGCTTGCGTTGGTAGTGTTCCTCGCCATGATCGGCTCGTGCATCGCGAGCGGCATTTCCGGCGCGATGGTGCCGCTGACGCTGAAACGTCTGGGCTTCGATCCGGCCACCGCCTCGAGCATCTTCCTCACCACCGCCACCGACGTGGTGAGCATGGGGATGCTCCTCGGCCTGGCGACGATGATGGTGCGCTAGATGACAGGGTCACCTTTTGCGCCATAGCCGAAAAGAGTATTCTCCAAGCAGGAGGGAGATCCACCATGCAAGTGAAGGAGGTCCTCAGGGTCAAGGGCAACCGCCTCGTCAGCGCCGAGCCCGCAGGCCGCGCGGTGGAGGCGATCAGCACCATGGCAAAGGAGAACCTCGGCTCGCTGGTGGTGATGGAGCAGGGGCGCATGGTGGGCATGCTCACCTTCCACGAGCTGCTGCGCGCGCTCGCCTCGCGCGGCGGCGTGCTCGGCGAGCTGAGAGTCGGCGATATCATGGTGCGCGATCCGGTCACCGCGGCGCCCGAGATGGAGGTCAACGACCTGCGCCGCACCATGCTCGAGAGCGGCGCGCGCTATCTCCCGGTGATGCAGGACGGCCGCTTGCTCGGCGTGATCTCGTTCCGCGACGTCGCCAAGGCAGTGCTCGAAGAGCAGGACTTCGAGAACAAAATGCTGAAGGGCTACATCAAGAACTGGCCGGCGTAGGAAGTTCCTCCCGGGCGCTCTTCGCGGGTTCGAGACGCGGCGCTTCCTCGAGGGCGCCGTGTAAAATGATCGGTTCATGTCGGGAAATAGCTTCGGCACGCTCTACTGCGTGAGCTCTTTCGGCGAGTCGCATGGCCCGGCCTACGGCGGCGTGGTCGACGGCTGCCCGCCGGGATTGGCGCTTTCTGCCGATGATCTTCAAAGAGAACTGGATAGGAGAAAACCAGGCTCGTCACGCCACGTCACGCAGCGGCGCGAGTCCGACGCTGTCGAGATTCTCTCCGGGGTGTACGAGGGGCGCACCACCGGCACCGCGATCGGCTTTATCGTGCGCAACGAAGACTCGCGCTCGAAAGACTACGCCGCGATCGCCGAGAAGTTCCGGCCCGGCCACGCGGATTACACCTACTGGCAGAAATACGGCATCCGCGACGCGCGCGGCGGCGGCCGGGCGTCCGCGCGCGAGACGCTGGTGCGCGTCGCCGCGGGCGCGATCGCGAAGAAGTGGCTGCGCGAGCGTTATGGAGTAACAGTGCGTGGTTATCTGGCGCAGCTCGGGGTCCAGAGAATCTCCTTCAAGAACTGGGATGCAGTCGATGCAAATCCTTTCTTCTCCCCCGACCCGGCGGTGGTGCCGCAACTCGAGAAATTCATGGACCAGCTGCGCGAGAGCGGCGATTCGTGCGGCGCGCGCGTGAACGTCGTCGCCGAGAACGTGCCGGTCGGCTGGGGGGAGCCGGTGTACGGGCGGCTGGACGCCGATATCGCTTGGGCGATGATGTCCATCAATGCCGTCAAGGGCGTGGAGATCGGCGCGGGGTTCGGGTCCATCGTGCAGAAGGGAAGCGAGCACGGCGACGAAATGACGCCGCGGGGCTTTGTTTCCAACAACAATGGCGGGGTGCTGGGCGGCATCTCGACCGGCCAGGACCTCACCGTATCGATCGCCCTCAAGCCCACTTCGAGCATCCGGTTGCCGCGCCGGACCATCAATACCCGCGCCGAGGCCGTGACTGTCGAGACCACCGGGCGGCACGATCCCTGCGTCGGGATCCGCGCAACGCCGATCGCCGAAGCCATGCTGGCCTGCATCCTGATGGATCATGCACTGCGCCATCGCGCGCAATGTGCTGACGTGATACTGCCTACCAAGCTAGAAAAGCCTAGGAAAATCAATTAGAGTATGGCTACAAAACTCGCTGTAACCTCCCCAAGAGAGAACAATATGAGCAACAAAGGGCAGTTGCTACAAGACCCGTTTCTGAACACGCTGCGCAAGGAGCACGTACCCGTGTCGATCTACCTGGTGAACGGGATCAAGCTGCAGGGGCAGATCGAGTCGTTCGATCAATACGTCGTGCTGCTGCGCAACTCGGTGACGCAAATGGTCTACAAGCACGCCATTTCCACGGTCGTGCCATCGCGCCCGATCAACCTCGGCGCCGAGAAGGAACCCGCCTGACGCCCGAGCTTTGCTAGACCGTCCCGCCGCAGCCGCCGATCCTCTGGCGGCCATCCTCGTGTGCCTGGATTTCGGCGACCCCGCATTTGGTCAGGACGTCGAGGAGGTGGTGCGCCTGGTGGAAAGCGCCGGGGTCACGCGCCACCAGCTGGTGCGCGGGCGTCGCAGCCGCCCGGATCCGAAGTTCTACGCCGGCGTCGGCAAGGTCGGAGAGATCGCGCGCGCGGCCGCCGAGCTCAATGCCATGCACGTGGTGTTCAACCACGAGCTGTCTGCGGCCCAGGAGCGCAACCTCGAGCGCGAGCTGCAGCGCCGCGTGATGGACCGCACCGAGCTGATCCTCGAGATCTTCGCGCAGCGCGCGCAGACCACCGAAGGCAAGCTGCAGGTCGAGCTGGCCCGGCTCGAGCACCTGTCGACGCGGCTGGTGCGCGGCTGGACGCACCTCGAGCGCCAGCGCGGCGGCCTCGGCAAGACCGGCGGCCCGGGCGAGACGCAGCTCGAACTGGATCGGCGGTACATAGCGCGCCGCGTGCGTGTCCTGAAGGAAAAGCTCGAAGGCTTGCAGAACCGCAGGCAGCTCCAGAGACGTGCCCGCGTGCGCCGCGACGTGCTCTCCATCTCGATCGCCGGCTACACCAACGCCGGCAAATCGACGCTCTTCAATGCGCTCGCGCACGCCAAGGCCTACGAGGCGGATCAGCTGTTCGCGACGCTCGACACCACCACGCGGCGCCTGTGGCTGCCCGAGGCCGGGCCGGTGGTGGTCTCCGACACCGTCGGCTTCATCCGCAGCCTGCCGCACAGCCTGATCGCCGCGTTCCGCGCCACGCTTGAGGAAACGGTGCGCGCCGACCTGCTGCTGCACGTGGTGGACGCGGCCTCGGCGGCGCGCGCCGAGCAGGCGGCCGAAGTCGACAAGGTGCTGGGCGAGATCGGCGCCGACGCGGTGCCGAAAATCGCCGTCTGGAACAAGATCGATTGCGCGCACCTGGAGCCGGCGGTCGAGCGCGACCAGTATGGTAAGATTTCCCGCGTCCTCGTGAGCGCGCGCACCGGTGCAGGATTGGAGGGGTTGCGCGGCGCCATCGCCGAGTTCGCGCGCGACCGGGCAGCGGCGCGCGGCGCGGCGCCTTCCGAACCGCTGTCTGTTCACCACACGCACTAGCTGGTAGTCCATGTCATTGAACGACCCTAATTGGGGGCGCGGCGGTTCCCGCGGTCCGCAGGGCCCGGGCGGCGGTAACCAGGGTCCGCCCGACCTGGACGAGCTGTGGCGCAACTTCAACCGCAGGCTGAGCGAATTGTTCGGACGTCGCCGACGCGGAGGCGCCGACGAGCCCCCGTCGCCGCCATCGTCGTGGCGCTTCGGCGGCGGCGCCGGAGCGCTGTTCGCGCTGGTGCTCGCGGTGTGGCTGGCAAGCGGCTTCTACATCGTCGTCGAGGGCCAGCGCGGCGTGGTGCTCACGTTCGGCCGCTTCTCGCAGGAGACCGGCCCGGGCCTGCGCTGGCGCCTGCCCTGGCCGATCCAGTCCAACGAGATCGTCAACCTGCAGCAGGTGCGCACGCTCGAGATCGGCTACCGAAACAACGTGCGTACCAAGGTGCTCAAGGAATCCCTGATGCTCACCGACGACGAGAACATCGTCGACCTGCAGTTCGCGGTGCAGTACGTGGTGACGGACGCGACCAAGTACATCTTCAGCGTGCGCCGCCCCGACGAGTCGGCGATGCAGATCGCCGAGACCGCGATGCGCGAGGTGATCGGCAAGAACCGCATGGACGCGATCCTGTACGAGACGCAGGTCGACATCGCCAACAAGACGCGCGACCTGATGCAGCTGATCCACGACCGCTACGGCACCGGCATCCAGATCAGCGCCGTCACCGTCCAGAACGCGCAGCCGCCCGAGCAGGTGCAGGCCGCCTTCGACGACGCGGTCAAGGCCGGCCAGGACCGCGAGCGCCAGAAGAACGAGGGCCAGGCGTACGCGAACGACGTCATCCCGCGCTCGCGCGGCGCGGCGTCGCGCCTGCTGCAGGAGGCCGAAGGCTACAAGCAGCGCGTCATCGCCAACGCCGAGGGCGAGGCCTCGCGCTTCAAGCAGGTGCTGGCGGAGTACGCGAAGGCGCCGGCGGTGACGCGCGAGCGCATCTACATCGAGACCATGCAGCAGATCCTCGCCTCGACCAGCAAGGTGATGATGGACTTCCGCGGCCCGGGCAACCTGCTGTACCTGCCGCTCGACAAATTGATGCAGCAGGGCGGCAGCGCCACCCCGTCGGAGTCACAAGCCTCGCAGCGCAATGCGCCGGAGCCCGCACCGCCGGAGGCGGGACCTCGCAACCGCGAGACGCTCAGGAACCGCGAGCGGGGAGAGCGATGATGCGGGCCTTCGGTCCGGTCCTGGCGGTTCTGGTGGTCATCGCGCTGCTCGCTTCCAGCGCGATGTACACCGTCGACCAGCGGCAGAACGCGATCGTGTTCCAGCTCGGCGAGGCGCGGGAAATCGTGAAGGAGCCCGGCCTGCACTTCAAGTGGCCCCTGCTGCAGAACGTGCGCCTGTTCGACATGCGCATCCTCACCTTCGACGACTCCGAGCCGCTGCGCTTCCTCACCCAGGGCAACCGGCCGCTGCTGGTCGACTCGTTCGTGAAATGGCGCATCGCCGACGTGCTCGAGTACTACAAAAGCGTGGGCGGCGACGAGTTCCGCGCGCAGACGCGCATCAAGCAGACCGTCGCCGGCAGCCTGCGCGACGAGTTCGGCCTGCGCACGGTCCACGACGTGGTCTCGGGCGAGCGCGATCACATCATGAACAGCGTGCGCGAGAAGGTCGACCAGGACCTCAAGCGCATCGGCGTGGTCATCATCGACGTGCGGCTGAAGCGCGTCGACCTGCCGCAGGACGTGAGCGAGTCGGTCTACCGCCGCATGGAGGCCGAGCGCAAGCGCATCGCCAACGAGCTGCGCTCGACCGGCTTCGCCGAGGCCGAGCGCATCCGCGCCGACGCCGATCGCCAGCGCGAGGTGATTCTCGCCGTGGCCTACCGCGACGCGCAGCGCGTGCGCGGCGAAGGCGACGCCAAGGCGGCCAATATCTACGCGCAGGCCTTCTCGCAGAACCCGGAGTTCTTCTCGTTCTACCGCAGCATGGAAGCCTACCGCTCGACCTTCCGCGGCAGGAACGACCTGATGCTGCTCGAGCCGAACTCCGACTTCTTCCGCTACCTCAAGGACGCCTTCGGCCGCCAGTCCACCAGAAAATGAGCGATGGGCACCACCTTTCTCCTGGCGCTCGCGCTGATGCTCATCCTGGAAGGCGTGCTGCCGTTCATCGCGCCTAATCTCTGGCGCGAGACGTTCCGCCGCATCACGCAGATGACCGACGGCCAGATCCGCTTCGTCGGGCTGAGCTCGATGCTCGTCGGGCTGCTCCTCCTGCTCTGGGCAAGAAGTTGATGCGCTGGCTGCTTCCAGAGTACATCGAGGATATCCTTCCGGCAGAAGCGGCGCGCATCGAGCAGCTGAGAAGGAAGATCCTGGATCTGTTCTTCAAGCATGACTACGAGCTGGTGATGCCGCCGCTGCTCGAGTACATGGATTCGCTGCTCACCGGCACCGGTCACGACCTCGAGCTGCGCACCTTCAAGGTGGTCGACCAGCTCTCGGGCAGGATGATGGGCCTGCGCGCCGACATCACGCCGCAGGTGGCGCGCATCGACGCGCACCTGCTCAACCGCAAGGGGGTGACGCGGCTGTGCTATTGCGGCAGCGTGCTGCACACGCGGCCGGCAAGCCCGGGCGCGACGCGCGAGCCGATCCAGATCGGCGCCGAGCGCTATGGCGATGCCGGGATCGCAGCCGATCTCGAGATCCTGCGGCTGCTGTGCAAGGCCCTGCAGCTCGCCCGCGCGCGCAACGCGCGCATCGCCATCGGCCACGTTGCGGTGTTCCGCTCGCTCGCGCGTGCCGCGCAGGCCGGCCCCGAGCTGGAGGCGCAGCTCTTCGAAGCGCTGCAGAGAAAAGATGTCCCCGAGCTGAGGAGTCTGTCGCGCGCGCTCGAGGCGAAGATCAGAAGTGCAATTCTTCTGTTGCCGGAACTGTATGGCGGACCCGAGGTCCTGGCCGCGGCAGAGAAAAAACTGCCACGCATCGCAGGTCTCATCGCAGCGCTCGCTACGCTGCGCAAGCTCGCAAGAGCGTGCAAGCTGCCGGTGAGTTTCGATCTGGCAGAGCTGCGCGGCTATCACTACCATTCCGGCGTGGTGCTGGATGCGTATTGCGATGGCGTGACGGGCGCGGTAGCGCGTGGCGGGCGTTACGACGAGGTCGGCAAGGCCTTCGGGCGGGCGCGCCCCGCCACGGGCTTTTCCATCTATCTGCGCAGCCTGGCGGGCGCCGTGCGATGAGCGCGCGCAACGTCGTGGTGATCGGCACGCAGTGGGGCGACGAGGGCAAGGGCAAGATCGTCGACTGGCTGACCGACCGCGCACAGGGCGTGGTGCGCTTCCAGGGCGGGCACAACGCCGGGCACACGCTGGTCATCGCCGGCAAGAAGACCGTGCTGCACCTCATCCCCTCGGGCATCCTGCGCGGCAACGTGCATTGCTATATCGGCAACGGCGTGGTGCTCTCGCCGCAGGCGCTGGTGCAGGAAATGGACGAGCTCGAGGCCGCGGGGGTTGCGGTGGCGCCCAAGCTCAGCATCTCGGAAGCCTGCCCGCTGATCCTCGCCTACCACATCGCGCTCGACCAGGCGCGCGAAGCGGCGCAGGGCACGAACAAGATAGGCACCACCGGACGGGGCATCGGCCCGGCGTATGAAGACAAAGTGGCGCGGCGCGCGGTCCGGCTGCAGGACCTGTTCAAGCCGGCGCGTTTCGCCGAGAAGCTGCAGGCAGTGCTCGAGTTCCACAATTTCGTCCTGAAGAACTACTTCCATCAGCCCGAGCTGAGCTACAAGCAGGTGATGGACGAGACTCTCGCGCTCGCTCCGCGCCTGGCGCCGCTGGTCGCGGATGTGCCGCGCGCGCTCTACGAAGCCAATAGAAGCGGAAGAAATCTCTTGTTCGAAGGCGCACAGGGCTCGCTGCTGGACATCGACCACGGCACATACCCGTTCGTCACCTCGTCGAACTGCGTCGCGGGTGCCGCGGCTGCCGGAGCCGGAATCGGCCCCCACCATCTTCACTATGTCCTGGGGATTACAAAAGCGTATACCACGCGGGTCGGCGGCGGCCCGTTCCCCACCGAGCTCTCCGACGGCGTCGGCGAGCTGCTGCGCCAGCGCGGCCAGGAGTTCGGGGCGACGACCGGCCGGCCGCGGCGCACCGGCTGGTTCGACGCCGCCGCGCTCAAGCGCTCGATCCAGCTGAACGGCGTCTCCGGCCTTTGCATCACCAAGCTCGACGTGCTCGACGGCGTCGAGGCGGTGAAGATCTGCGTCGGCTACGAGGTCGACGGCAGCATGAGCGACATCCTCCCGGTCGGGGCAGAGGAGCTCGAGCGCTGCGTGCCGGTGTACGACGAGCTGCCCGGCTGGATGGAGAGCACGGTGGGAGTCAAGACCTACAAGGGGCTGCCGAAGGCCGCCCGCAACTACCTGCGGCGGATCGAGGAGCTGTGCGCGGTGCCGGTCGACCTGATCTCCACCGGTGCCGAGCGCGACGAGACCGTCGTCCTGCGGCACCCCTTCGACCCCGCCTGAGCCCGCCTCTGGTAGACTGCACGGTCTAGTCTAGCCTAGCCGGGGGATCCGCAATGCCTGCTGAAAACCGCGCGCGCGTGCTGCGCGCCGCCAGCCGCTCCTTCCTGCGGCACGGCTATCACACCAGCGTCGACGAGATCGCGCGCCGCGCCGGGGTCGCCAAGCAGACGCTGTACCACCATTTCCCGAGCAAGGACCAGCTGTTCAAGGAGGTCGCCTGCGACCTCGCGAAGCACGTGCTGGTGGGCCTCGAGGCCGAGCCGGCCGATGTGCGCACCGGCCTGCTGCGCTTCGGCCTCGCTTATCGCAGGCGGGTGCTTTGCGCCGAAGGGCTGGCGATGTTTCGCACCCTGACCGCCGAAGTGCCGCGCTTCAGGGCGCTCGCCAAGGCGATCTACGCCGGGGGTGCCGGCGAGATGCTGCGCCGGCTCTCGGCCTATCTGCGCAAGGCGATGAATGCGGGTGCGCTGCGCCGCGACGACCCCGAGTTCGCCGCCGAGCTGTTTCTCAGCATGCTCGCGGGGCACGAGCGCGTGCGGCGCCTCTACGGCATCGCCAACGGCGCCGAGGCCGAGGCGTGGCGCACCGGACGCATCGTCGACTGCTTCCTGCGCGCCTTTGGCGCTGGAGACAGGTCATGAACCGCATGACGATTGCGCTTTTGATGCTGTTTGCGGCGTCCGGCTGCACCCGGGGCGATGCGCAGCAGAAGGCGGCGGCCCTGGCCGCCGTTCCGGTCAGCGCCGTGCAGCTTGCGCCCAAGGCCGTGCCGATCGTGTTCGAGGCGGTGGCCCGCACCGAGGGCTCGAAGGAGGTGCAGATCCGGGCGCGCGTGCCCGGCACGCTGGAGCGGCAGCTCTACACCGAAGGCGATGCGGTCAAGGCCGGCGCGCGGCTGTTCCTCATCGACCGGGCGCCGCTCGAGATCGACTTGCAGCAGGCGCGCGCCTCGCTCGCGCAGGAGCGCGCGCGCCAGGAGCAGGCGCAGCAGGATCTCGAGCGCCTGAAGGGTCTCGCCGACCGGCGCGCGATCAGCCAGAGGGAAGCCGACCAGGCGGCGACCGGCCTGAAGCAGGCGCTCGCCGCGGCGCAGCTGGCCGAGGCACGCGTGCGCCAATCCGAGCTCAATCTCTCCTATGCGTCGGTGAACGCCCCGATCGCCGGCATCACCGGCCGCGCTCAGCAATCGATCGGCAGCCTGGTCACGCCCGGCACGGATTCGAGCTTGCTCACCACCCTCACGCAGGCCGACCCGATCTGGGTGCGCTTCGCGCTGTCCGAGACCGAGTACGCGCGCCTGCGCGGTTTCGACCTCAAGAACCCCGAGGTCAAGGTCGAGCTGCCGGACGGCAGCCGTTACCCCGAGCCCGGCAGGCTGAATTTCTCCAGCTCCAGCGTCGATTCCAACCTCGGGACGGTGCAGATGCGCGCCGAGCTGCCCAATCCCAGGCTGCAGCTGCTCCCCGGGCAGTACGTGCGCGTGCAGGTCGTCGCAGGCACCCAGCAGGCGCTGGTCGTGCCGCAGAGCGCGGTGATGCAGAACGAGGGCGGGCGCTTCGTCTGGATCGTCGAAGCGGAGGGCAAGGCCGCCCAGCGCCAGATCAAGGTCGGCAGCTGGGTCGGCGACGACTGGGTGGTGCTCGACGGGCTGAAGGCGGGCGACACGGTCATCGTGGACAACCTGCTGCGGCTGCGGCCCGGCACGGCGGTCAAGCTGCAAGGCAAAGGCTAACAGGAAGCCTCAGAGGCAGCCATGTCGCGCTTCTTCATCCATCGGCCGGTGTTTGCCGGCGTCATCGCCATCGTCATCGTGCTGGCGGGCCTGGTAGCGGCCAAGCTCCTCGCCGTCGCGCAGTATCCCGAGATCGCGCCGCCTACGGTGCTGATTACGACTACCTACCCGGGCGCGAGCGCCGAGACGCTCGCGAAGACGGTGGCCGCGCCGATCGAGGAGCAGCTCTCCGGCGTCGAGCGGCTGAGCTACTTCAGCTCGTCTTCTTCCTCGAACGGCTCGCTCACCATCACCGTGACCTTCGAGCCCGGCACCAATGTCGACCAGTCGGTGTTCAACGTCAACAACCGCGTGCAGATCGCGCTGCCGCGGCTGCCCGACGAAGTGCGGCGCAACGGCGTGATCGTGCAGAAGCGCTCGTTCGACATCCTGCTGGTGGTGGCGCTCGTCTCGCCGAACAACCAGCGCGACACGCTGTTCCTCTCGAACTTCGCCTCGCTCAACGTGGTGGACGAGCTCAAGCGCCTGCCCGGCCTCGCCGACGTCACCATCTTCGGCGCGCGCGACTATTCGATGCGCGTCTGGGTGCAGCCGGACAAGATGGCGCGCCTCAACGTGACGACGGCGGACGTGGCTGCGGCCCTGCGCGCGCAGAACGCGCAATACGCCGCCGGCAAAATCGGCGCCGAGCCGGCGCCCCCGGGGCAGAACATCATCTACACCGTCACCGCCGCCGGACGCCTGGTCGACCCGGAGCAGTTCGGCGAGATCGTGGTGCGCGCGAGCGGCCCGAGCGGCGTGCTGCGGCTGAAGGACATCGCTCGCATCGAAATGGGCGCGCTGAACTACGACACTTACAACACGCTCGACGGCAAGGCGACCATCGGCATGGCGACCTACCTGCAGCCCGGCGCAAACGCGCTCGAGGTGGCGCAGCTGGTGCGCAGCCGCATGGCCGAGCTGAAGGCCGGGTTCCCCGAGGGGGTCGACTACACCATTCCCTTCGACACCACGCGCTTCGTCGACGCCTCGATCAGGGAAGTCACGATCACCATCTTCGAGGCGGCGCTGCTGGTGCTCGGCGTGGTGTTCCTGTTCCTGCAGACCTGGCGCGCGACGCTGATCCCGATGATCGCGGTGCCGGTGTCCCTGATCGGCGCCTTCGCCGGCCTGTGGCTGGTCGGATTCTCGATCAACACGCTGACCCTGTTCGCGCTGGTGCTCGCCATCGGCATCGTGGTGGACGACGCCATCGTGGTGCTGGAGAACGTCGAGCGCCTGATGCGCGAGGACGAGATGCCGCCGTTCGAGGCGGCGCTCGAGGCGATGCGCGAGGTCTCGGGCGCGGTGATCGCCATCGTGCTGGTGCTGTGCGCGGTGTTCGTGCCGGTGGCCTTCCTCGGCGGCATCGCCGGTCAGCTGTACCGGCAGTTCGCGGTCACGCTGACGTTCGCGGTGGTGATCTCCGGGTTCATGGCGTTGACGCTGACCCCGGCGCTGTGCGCCATCCTGATGAAGAAAGGCGACCACCACTCGCGCGTGTTCGAGCCGTTCAACCGCGGCTTCGCGTGGGTGACCCGCAGGTTCCTCGACATGGTGCAGCTGGCGCTCAAGCACCGCGTCGCTTCCTTGCTCGCCTGCCTCGGCGTGATCGGGCTCGCCGCCGGCCTGTTCCTGCGGGTGCCGGGGAGCTTCGTTCCGCCCGAGGACCAGGGCTATCTCTTCGCCACCGTCCAGCTGCCTGACGGCGCGACGCTCGAGCGCACCCGCAAGATGAGCGCCGAGCTCGGCAAGCTGATCGGCGAGCAGCCGGCGGTGCAGAACGTGCTGGCGATTGCCGGCTTCGACCTGATCGGCGGCGGCAACAAGACCAACGCCGCGACGATGTTCGTGCCGCTGAAGCACTGGGACGTGCGCAAGGACAGCCCCGCGCCGGTCGTCGCGCGCAACATCATCGTCAAGGCGAGCGGCTTGCGCGAAGGCATCGCGCTCGCCTTCAACCCGGCGGCGATCCGCGGTCTTGGCACCGCCGGCGGGCTGGAGGTCTATCTCCAGGCGCGAGGGGACTCCGACCCGGCGCGCCTGTACCAGGTGACCGGCGCCTTCATGGGCTCGCTCGCCCAGCATCCGCTGCTCACCGGCATCAACTCGTTCTACCGCCCGACGGTGCCGCAGCTCAAGGTGGAGGTCGACCGCGAGAAGGCGATGTCGCTCGGCGTGCCCGTGCAGGACGTGTTCGACGCCCTGCAAAGCACCATGTCGGCGCTGTACGTGAACGACTTCAACAAGTTCGGGCGCACCTACCGCGTGCAGATGCAGGCCGAGGCGCCGTTCCGCGCGCAGCCCGAGGACCTCGGCTCGGTCTACGTGCGCTCGAGCACGACCCGCGAGATGATTCCCCTCAAGGCTTTGATCCGCACCAGCAACGTCGTCGGCCCCGAGCAGCTCGAGCGCTTCAACGGCTTCCTGGCGGCGAAAGTGCTGGGCGGCGGCAGGCCGGGAGTCTCGTCGGGCGAAGCCATCAAGGCGGTGGAGGAAGTCGCCGACAGCACGCTGCCTGAGGGCTACAAGATCGCCTGGACCGGCCAGGCGTTCCAGGAGAAACGCACCGGCCGCGCTTCGGCGTTCGCCTTCAGCCTGGCCATCGTGATGGTGTTCCTGATTCTCGCCGCGCTCTACGAGCGCTGGCTGCTACCGTTCGCCGTGGTGCTTGCGGTGCCGTTCGCGGTCGCGGGCGCGCTTGGCTTCGTCGCGCTGCGCGGCCTGGAGAACGACATCTATTTCCAGATCGGCCTGGTGGTGCTCATCGGGCTGGCGGCGAAGAACGCGATCCTGATCGTCGAGTTCGCGCAGCAGGCCTTCCTCCAGGGCAAGTCCCCGGTCGAGGCCGCGCTGCACGCCGCGCGCCTGCGGTTCCGGCCGATCATCATGACCTCTCTCGCCTTCGTGCTGGGCGTGACGCCGCTGATGGTGTCCACGGGAGCGGGCGCCGCCGCGCGCCGCTCGATGGGGACCGGCGTGGTCGGCGGGATGCTCGCCGCGACCTTCATCGCGACGCTGTTCGTGCCGCTCTTCTTCGTGCTGGCGGCGAGGCGGCCGAAGACGCGCCGCGCGGAGGCGCCCGCTTGAAGCGGCTTTGGGCCCTGCTTCTGCTCGCCGGTTGCGCGCTCGGGCCTGACTACCAGCGCCCGGCTGTCGAGCTGCCGGCGGACTATCTCGCCAGGAGCGCCGCAGGCGACGCCGCCGTGCCGTCAGAATGGTGGACGCTTTATCGCGATGCGACGCTCGAGGAGCTGGTGGCGGCGACGCGTGCGAACAACGCCGATATCCGCCTTGCGGCGGCCCAGGTGGAGGAGGCCGAGGCGGTGCTGCGGCAGGCGCGCGCCGCTCTTTTTCCGGAAATCACCGGCGGCCTGCAGCGCAGCCGCACGCGCGTGAGCTCGCTCACCGTGCCGCCGCCGTTGGGCGGTTTTCCGCCGGTGCGCCCGGACACGCGGCTTTTCGCCTCCACTAACTTCGAGATCGACTTCTGGGGGCGCCTGGGTCGGGCCAGCGAGGCGGCGCGCGCGAGCCTGCTCGGCAGCCGCTTCGCCAGGGACGTCGTGACCCTGTCGCTGGGCAGCCTGACCGCGCAGACCTACTTCGGCTTGCGCTCCCTGGATGCGCAGCTCGCCGTGCTGCAGGAGACCATCCGCACGCGGCGCGATTCGGTCGAGCTGGCACGCGCCCGGGTTGGCGCCGGGCTCGCTTCCGAGCTCGACCTCTATCAGGCGCAGGCGGCGCTGTCCGATGCGCGAGTGCAGAGACGCGACACCGAAAGGGCGCGCGCGCTGCTCGAGCATCAGCTCGGGCAGTTTATGGGCAGGCTGGATCTAAAGCTGGCCGCGGGCGACCTGTTCGCGCTGCCGGTGCCGCCGACACCGCCGCTCGGCCTGCCCTCGATGCTGCTCGAGCGGCGTCCGGATATCCGCGCCGCGGAGCAGGCATTGATCGCTGCCAATGCGCAGATCGGCGTCGCGCGCGCGGCCATGTTCCCGGCGATTTCGCTCACCGGCCTTGCCGGCTCGCAGAGCGCGGCGTTCTCGGACCTGCTCGCGAGCGGCGGCGGCATCTGGACGCTCGGCTTCGCGCTTGCGCTGCCGATTTTCGACGCCGGACGGCGCGAAGCCGCGCTCGAGCAGACCGAAGCGCGGCGCAGGCAGGCGCTCGCGTCCTATCAGAAATCGATCGAGTCGGGGTTCCGCGAGGTGTCCGATGCGCTGGTGAACCTGGAGCAGACCGGCGCCTCGGAGGCCGACCTGCTCGAGCGCCTGCAGGCGGCGCGCAGCGCGCTGCAGCTTTCGAACGAGCGCTACGAGGCGGGCTACTCGCCGTACCTCGAAGTGCTGGATGCGCAGCGCACCGCCAACGAGGCCGAGCTCGCCTTCGTGCGCAATCGCCAGGCGCGGCTCGCCTTCAGCGTCGACCTGATGAAAGCCCTGGGAGGCGGCTGGCGCGCGCAGTAGCAGTTAGGGTTCGACTAAAATGACCGCTTGGAAGCTGGTGCCGAGGAAGGGACTCGAACCCCCACAGTGTTGCCACCGCTAGGACCTGAACCTAGTGCGTCTACCAATTCCGCCACCTCGGCGCGGGCCGGATTTTAGAGTCTGCACCCGACAGTGTCAAAGAAAAAGCCCGTGAAAACCGCGCTTCGTCGGCGCTCTCGCGCCGAGCGCAGCGTGCCTCGCGATCGCTACCGGAGCGAAATTCTCGATGCCCTGAACAGCGCCGGCGCGCCGCTCACCGCGCAGGAGCTCGCTGCGCGCCTCGACGTCAAGGGGGGCGAGCGCAGGGCTCTCGACGCCGCGCTCACTGCACTAGAGCGAGCTGGCGAAGTGGTGCAGAATCGCGCCGGCGCCCTGCTGGTCGCGAAGCGCATCGCCCTGCTCGCCGGCCGCATCGTGGGGCATCCCGACGGCCACGGCTTCCTCGAGCCCGATGACGGCAGCCCGCGCGTGTTCCTGCCGCCCGCGGAGATGCGCGAAGTCATTCACGGCGACCGCGCCGCGGTTCGTGTGAGCGGCCGCGACTCGCGCGGGCGAGCGCAGGGCACGATCGTCGAAGTGCTCGAGCGCGGCAATCGCCGCATCGTCGGCCGGCTCCACGCCGGGCACGGCGTGCTGTTCCTCGTGCCCGAGGACCGTCGCATCGCGCACAACATCGTCGTGCCGCCGGCCGAGGTCGGCCGTGCCAAGGCCGGCCAGGTGGTGACCGTCGACCTGATCGCGCAGCCCAGCCGCCACGCGCAGCCGATCGGCCGCGTGGCCGAGGTGCTGGGGCATTACGCCGATCCCGGGATGGAGATCGAGATCGCGGTGCGCAAGTTCGAGCTGCCGCACCAGTTTTCGAAGCGGGCGCTGGCCGCGGCGCACGCTCTTGCGGATGAGGTTCGTTCCGAGGACCTTCATGGGAGGAAGGATCTGCGTGAACTGCACTTCGTCACCATCGACGGCGAGACGGCGAGGGACTTCGACGACGCGGTGTTCTGCCGGCGCGAAGGCAAGGGGTTTCGCCTGTGGGTGGCGATCGCCGACGTGAGCCATTACGTGCGCCACGGCGATGCGCTGGACGTGGAGGCGCGCGAGCGCGGCACCTCGGTGTACTTCCCGCGTCGCGTGATCCCGATGCTGCCGGAGAAGCTCTCCAACGGCCTGTGCTCGCTCAATCCGCAGGCCGATCGCCTGGCGATGGCCTGCGAAATGGAGATCACGCCGGGCGGCGAGGTCTCCGGCTACAAGTTCTACCCGGCGCTGATCCGCTCGCACGCGCGGCTGACCTACACCGAGGCTTGGGAGAGGCTTTCAAACAAAACGGCGAAAGAACATCTGGTTGTTCTCTACGAGGTCTTCAAGCTGCTGCTCGGGCAGCGCGAGCGCCGCGGCGCGATCGACTTCGAAACCGTCGAGACGCGCATGCTGTTCGACGCTCGCGGCAAGATCGAGAAAATCGTCCCGGAGCCGCGCAACGATGCCCATCGCCTGATCGAGGAATGCATGCTGGCGGCCAACGTCTGCGCCGGCAATTTCGTCGCCGAGCACGCTCATCCGGTGCTGTACCGCGTGCACGACGTGCCCTCGGCCGAGAAGGTGAGCGCGCTGCGCGCGTTCCTCGCCGAGATCGGCCTGCAGCTGCCCGGCGGCGAGATCCCGCGCCCCGCCGACTACGCGCAGCTCCTTCAGCGCATCCGCAAGCGGCCTGACTTCGCCCTGCTGCAGACGATCCTCCTGCGCTCGCTCAAGCAGGCGGTCTACAGCCCCAACAACGCCGGCCACTTCGGCCTCGCCTTCGATGCCTACGTGCACTTCACCTCGCCCATCCGGCGCTATCCCGACTTGCTCGTGCACCGGGCCATCAAGGCGATCCTTGCGCGAAAACGGTATGACGGCGGCTCCTCCGGCGTCGATTGGGAAGCGCTCGGCAGGCATTGCTCGGAGACCGAGCGACGCGCCGACGACGCCAGCCGCGACGTCGAGAACTGGCTCAAGTGCTACTACATGCGCGACCACGTCGGCGGCACGTTCTCGGGCACCATCACCGGGGTGGTCCCCTTCGGCCTGTTCGTGACCCTCGACGATTACTTCGTCGACGGCCTGGTGCACATTTCGGAGCTTGGCCGCGACTACTTCCAGTACGACGACGCGCGCCACATGCTGCTCGGCGATCGCACCGGCATGCGCTACCGGCTTGCCGACCGCATGACGGTGAAGCTGGTGCGCGTCGACATCGAGCAACGCAAGATGGACCTCGTGCCGGCATGAAGCGCGAACGCGAGCCGCGCGTGGTTTTCGGCTTTCATGCCGTTCTCGCCCGCCTGCGGGCCGACCCGGCATCGGTAGTGGAGATTTTCCTGGATGAAACGCGCAACGACGCGCGCGGCAAGGACCTGGTCGCCGCGGCGCAGCGCTCCAATGTTCGCCTGATGCGGGTGCCGACCAGGCGCCTCGACGGCTTCTACGGCGGCGGGCGCCACCAGGGGGTAGTCGCCCGGGTGGAGGTGAAGCGGGTGAGCGACACTCTGGATGACCTATTGGAGGGCATTGAAAGACCCTTGCTCCTCGTGCTCGATGGCGTGACCGACCCGCACAACCTCGGCGCCTGCCTGCGCGTCGCGAACGCCGCCGGCGCCCACGCCGTGATCGCGCCGAAGGACCGCGCCGCGGGAATTACCCCGGCGGTCTCCAAGGTGGCAAGCGGCGCGGCTGAGGCCACGCCCTACGTCATGGTCACGAACCTCGCGCGCACCCTCGCGGAGCTGAAAGAGAGAAACATCTGGATCGTCGGCGCCGACGAGGGCGCCGAGAAAACACTCTACGAGTGCGACATTCCCGAAGCGGTCGCCTGGGTGCTGGGCGCCGAAGGCGAAGGAATGCGCCGGCTGACGCGGGAGAGCTGCGATCTCCTGGTGCGCATCCCGATGCGCGGCGAGGTGGAAAGTCTCAACGTCTCCGTGAGCGCAGGAATCTGCCTGTTCGAGTCCGTCCGCGGCCGGAAGTAGGTCGTTCCATGGCCGCCAGCACCCTGCCCGCCGGGCTCGTGTTCAGACTGGCGCTCGCCGTCATCCTGGACACAGCCGTGCATATCGTGTGGAAGCTGGCCGTATTGCAGCTGCCCAATCCCGGCGCGCTGCCCGCGGCGCTCGAGGCCGCATCGCGTGAGCCCCTGTTCTTGCTCGTCGCAGCGCTGTTCGTATGGCAGCTGGTCAACTGGCTGCAGGTTCTCGAAGGCTGCGACCTCAGCTATTCGCAGCCGATCACCGCCTTGAGCCTGATCCTGGTCCTGGTCCTGTCCGCGCTCTATCTCGGCGAGAGCGTCGACACGCTTAAGGTGCTCGGCATCGGATTCGTGTTCGCCGGGGTCTGGTTCATCAGCCGCACCGACCACGACAGCAGCGCCCGTAGCGCGGTCCGGCAATGACCGCGACCACGATCGGGGTACTGCTGGTCATCCTGTGCGGCATCATCGAGGGCATCGCGCAGGTGTTCTTCAAGCGCTCGGCGTTGGCGCCGGATGGCAAGCAGCTGTGGATCGGCGCCGGAGTCGCGCTTTTCATCCTCCAGGCATTGATTTATACGGGCGCTCTGCAGTTCGTCGAGGTCAGCACCGCGTTCCCGATCGGCAGCATCGCCTTCGTCGTCGCCGCGATCCTTTCCGAGCGCTTCCTGAAGGAGCGGGTAACGGGTACGCGGTGGACCGGCATCGTGCTGATCATCGTCGGCGTGGCTCTGCTGGCCGCCCACGCGTGAGCGCGCCGGGCTTCTCGGTTCGCTTCGTCCAATCCGAGTCGCAGATCGACCCGGCGCTGTGGGATGCATGCTTTGCCCCGCCGCTCGAGGGGCGCTGGTGGTACTCGACGCTCGAGCAGTGCGGGCTGGAGGATCAATTCTCGTTCCTGTACGGCGTGCTGCATCGCGACGGCATTCCGGTCGGCATCGCCCCGGCGTTTGTCATGGACTTTCCTGTCGCTGTGGTGGCTCCGCCCGCGCTGCAACGCGGTATCGAGGGTCTCGGCCGGATGTTCCCGCGGCTGTTTTTTCCGCGCAGCCTTTTCGTAGGATCACCCTGTGCCGATGAAGGCACCGTAGGGATGCTGCGAGGCGTCGACTCGAGAAGCGCCCTGCTCGCGCTGCAGCAGGCGCTCGAAACGCAGGCGCGCGTGCTGGGGGCTGCATTGCTGGTCTGGAAGGATTTCCCTGCGCCGCAGGCCGCAGATCTCGAATGGCTCGCCAAGCAACGGCGGCTGTTCCGGGTGGCCAGCTTTCCTGGCACTATCGTCGAGCTCCCGGTGCGCAGCAAGGACGCCTACTTTGCCGCGCTGAAGGGCAGCCGGCGGCATGCCCTCAGGAAGAAGCTCAGGCGCAGCGCGGCAAGGGTCGATATTCGAGTCGAGATCGTTCAGGGGCCGGACGGCCGCACGCTCGATGCCTTGTTCGGCCTGTTCTGGCAGACCTACCAGAAGGCGACGACCCGGTTCGAAAAACTCAACCGGAAATTCTTCGAGATCGTCGCCACGCGGCCCGAGTCGCATTTCATCTTGCTGAGAGAACGCTCTTCGGACGAAATGGTCGCGTTCATGCTCTGCTTCGACCTGGGATCGAGGGTCATCAACAAATTCATCGGCATCGATTACCGCCGCCCGCGGGATTGGCTGCTGTATTTCCGGCTCTGGGATGCGGCGCTGGACTGGGCGCTGTCGCGCGGCGCCGATGCGATCCAGAGCGGCCAGACCGGATACGCGCCGAAAATCGAGACCGGGCACCGGCTGGTGCCCCTCACCAACTATTGCGCCCACCGCAATCGGCTGGTCCACGCGATCGGCCGCGCCTTCGCCCGGCACATCACCTGGTCTACGCTGGATGACGACCTGGCCAGGTTCCTCAAGGCGCATCCGGACTTTGAATTGTCGCGCCCTTTCAAGTAGAATTCGCGCCCTTTCCTTGCCGCACCGCTGCGCATGGCGGGTGGCTTACCCATAAGGAGATCCAGCGCATGCGGCATTACGAGATCGTTTTCATCGTCCATCCCGACCAGAGCGAGCAGGTGCCCGCCATGGTCGAGCGCTACAAGGGCGTCATCGCCGGGCGCAACGGCACGGTTCACCGGCTGGAGGACTGGGGCCGGCGCCAGCTCACCTACCCGATCCAGAAGGTCCACAAAGCACACTACGTGCTGATGAACATCGAGTGCGAGAACGAGACGCTGGCCGAGCTCGAGCACTCGTTCAAGTTCAGCGACGCCGTGCTGCGCCACCTGATCGTGAAGATGCCCAAGGCGGTGACTTCTCCGTCGCCGATGATGAAGGAGGAGAAGTCGAAATCGCTGATGGAACGCGGCGCCGAGGGCCGGCCGGCGGACATCCCGGCCTGAACCGGGTCGAGCTCCGCGGCAAGCTGATCGAGCTAGGCGCCTTGCGCTACACCCCGGCGGGCGTTCCCGCAGTCGAATTCAGCCTGCGGCATGAATCGGAACGCGACGAGGCGGGCGCAAAGCGCAGGATCAATGCCGAAATCGCCGGGATCGCGTTTGAAGCCCAGGCCCGGCTGCTGGCAAAGGCGAGCCTGAATACCGAGATCGAGCTGCATGGCTTTCTCGCCGCGAAGAGCAGGCGATCGAAAAAACTGGTGCTGCACGTGACCAACGTCGAGTTCATCGAAGGAGATTGAGGATGCCGCCGCCGCGCAGAGGTAAAGGCAAGGGCAAAGGCAAGTTCGCCAAGGACAAGAAGGACAAAGGGCAGCGGGCGCTGTTCCGCCGCCGCAAGTTCTGCCGCTTCACGGCCGAGAAGGTGGAGTGGATCGACTACAAGGACGTCGAGGTGCTGAAGGACTTCATCAACGAGACCGGCAAGATCATTCCGGCGCGCATCACCGGCACCGCGGCCGGCTACCAGCGGCAGCTGTCCGAGGCGATCAAGCGCGCACGCTTCCTCGCGCTGCTGCCGTACACCGACCTGCATTGAGGAGAGCGGCGTGCAAGTGATCCTCATGGAAAAGGTCGCCAACCTCGGCAATCTCGGCGATGTGGTGAAGGTCAAGGACGGCTACGCGCGCAACTACCTGATTCCGCACGGCAAGGCGAAGCGCGCGACGCAGGAGAACCTGAAGGCCTTCGAGTCGCGGCGCGCCGAGCTGGAGAAGGCGCAGGCCGAGCAGCTCGCCAAGGCGCAGGAGCGCGGCACGAAGCTCGACGGCTTCAAGCTGCAGATCGCGCAGAAGGCGGGCGTCGACGGACGCCTGTTCGGCTCGGTGACCAATTATGACATCGTCGAGGGGCTGCAAAAGCAGGGCCACGAGGTCGAGCGCGCGCAGATCAGGATGCCGCAGGGGCCGTTGAAGCAGGTCGGCGACTACCCCATCCAGATCGCGCTCCATACCGACGTCACCGTCACCATCACCGTCTCCGTGCAGGGGGAAAGCTAACAGCCTTCTCACAGGTTAATCACAAGTAGTTCACAGGGCCTGTTTTGACAAGGCGGGGCGGTGCGGGTGATGATGTCGCGCGCTTCATCGACCACGAAGAAATGGCACTTGCACAGCAGACAGCACGTCAAGAGAGCGCCGATCCGCAACTGCTCGCGCTCAAGGTCCCGCCGCACTCGGTAGAGGCGGAGCAGTCGCTGCTCGGCGCGCTGCTGCTCGACAACCACACTTTCGACCGCGTCGCCGACCTCGTCGGCGCCGACGATTTCTACCGCGACGACCACCGCCGCATCTGGCGCCACATCGCCAAGCTGGTAGAGGCCGCCAGGCCGGCCGACGTGGTCACGGTTTCCGAGTCGATCGAGGCGAGCGAGGACAAGGACCGCACCGGCGGACCGGCCTACCTCGGCGCGCTGGCGCAGAATACGCCGAGCGCGCTCAATATCCGGCGCTACGCCGAGCTGGTGCGGGAGCGCTCGGTCCAGCGACGCCTGGCGCAGGTCGCTACCGAGATCGCCGAGAACGCGCTCAATCCCACCGGCAGGGAAATCGGCCTGCTGCTCGACGAAGCCGAGTCCAAGATCTTCCAGATCGCCGAGTCGGGCGCCCGCCTCGGGCAGGGCCTGCTCGAGATCAAGCCGGTGCTGGCGCGCGTCTTCGAGCGTATCGATCACCTGTACCACCGCGACAACCCGTCCGACGTCACCGGCGTGCCGACCGGGTTCATCGACCTCGACCGGATGACTGCCGGCCTGCAGCCGGGCGACCTGATCATCATCGCCGGCCGCCCCAGCATGGGCAAGACCGCCCTGGCGCTCAACATCGCCGAGCACGTCGCCGTCGACAACGGCCTGCCGGTCGCGATCTTCAGCATGGAGATGAGCAGCACCCAGCTCGCCATGCGCATGCTGGGCTCCATTTCGCGCGTCGACCAGCACAAGATGCGCACCGGGCGGCTCTCCGACAAGGAATGGGGCCAGCTCTCGGAAGCGATGGGCAAGCTTCACGAGACGCCGATCTACATCGACGAGGCCGGAGCGCTCACCGCGCTCGAGGTACGCGCCAGGGCGCGGCGCCTCAAGCGCCAGTACTCGAAGCTCGGCTTGATCGTCATCGACTACCTGCAGCTGATGGCCGCCACCGCGCAGGGCGAAAACCGCGCCACCGAGATTTCCGAGATCTCGCGCTCGCTGAAGGCGATGTCGAAAGAGCTCGACGTGCCGGTGATCGCGCTGTCGCAGCTCAACCGTGCCGTCGACCAGCGCCCCGATCGCCGCCCCGTGATGTCGGACCTGCGCGAATCGGGCGCCATCGAGCAGGACGCCGACGTCATCATGTTCATCTACCGCGAAGTCGTGTACAAGCCCGACCTGCCGGAGGAGCAGCGCGGCCTCGCGGAAGTGGTCGTTGGCAAGCAGCGCAACGGCCCGATCGGCACCGTCAAGCTGACTTTCCGCGGCCAGCACACTCGCTTCGAGAATTACCAGGAACCCGGCTCGTACTCGTGACAGGGAGGACGCGATGGCGGACCCGACGATCGCGCAACAATCACCGTACGCCGTAGAGCTTGCCCCGGGGGACTACTGGTGGTGCGCCTGCGGCCGCTCCAGGCGCCAGCCGTTCTGCGACGGCTCGCACAAGGGCTCGGAATTCTCGCCGGTCAAGTTCACCATCGGCGAAGCCCAGAAGATGTGGCTGTGCGGCTGCAAGCACAGCGGCAACAAGCCGTTCTGCGACGGCTCGCACAAGAAGCTGGTTACTTCTTAGACGCCGTCCAGCGGCCTTCCTCGCCTTTGTCGTCGCGGAAGCTGCCTTCCATGCGGGTGCCGGTGACGCGCCCGGTGTAGTCGCGCCGCACGCCGTCGCCGTCGACGAACGCGAAGCTGATACTGGCGCCGCGCAGCTTGGGATCGCGCAGGCCGCCATGCACCGCGCCGAGCGCGACCGTGCCGATGATCTTCTGGAAGGTCTGCTCGAGGCTCAGGTCGATTTTCTGGCCGTTGCTTTCCAGCGTCCAGCTGCCCATGACGTTCGCCGGCACCACCCAGAAGTAGGCGCGCCGCCCGTCGACGGTGGAGATCTCGTCGGCTTCCCAGTCCTCCATCGTGAACGAGTGCGATACCACGCGCGTGCCGGGGCGCATCGACAGGATCTGCGGGCGCAGTTTCATGTTGAGACCGGGCAGCAGGTACATCGTGATGACGCTCGCCTGGCTGAAGTCGGTGGCGAAGATGTCGGCGTTGCGGAAGCTTGCCTTGCCGGCAACGCCCGCGGCCTGGGCGTTGTTCTGCGACAGCTTCACCATGTCCGGGTTGTACTCGATGCCGAGCGAGCGCGCGCCGAATTTGCGGGCGGCGAGGATCGCGATCTTGCCGTCGCCGGAGCCCAGGTCGATGACGAAGTCGCTGGGCGTCACCTGTGCCATGGTCAGCATGCGGTCGACTACGTCATCGGGGGTCGGCACCCAGATAACGTCCTTGCCGGCCTGGCCGACCTGCGGCTCGAATTTCTGTTGTGCCGTGACGTTGAAGCAGAGGAGCAGCGCCGCGAGCGCGGCCAGAAAACGGACGTAGGGCATCATCAAGGTCTTTCCGGAAAAAGAAGGGCCGAAGAGTAACAGAAAAAAAAGCTGACTTACGCCTTACAGGACATCCGCGGCGTGATCCGCCAGCCGCGAGCGCTCGCCGCGCGCGAGCGTCACGTGCCCGGCGTGCGTCCAGTCCTTCATGCGGTCGACCACGTAGGTGAGGCCCGAGCTGCCCTCGGTCAGGTACGGCGTGTCGATCTGGGCGATGTTGCCCAGGCACGCGACCTTGGTGCCGGGGCCGGCGCGCGTCACCAGCGTCTTCATCTGCTTCGGCGTCAGGTTCTGCGCCTCGTCGATGATCAGCCATTTGTTGACGAAGGTGCGGCCGCGCATGAAGTTGAGCGACTTGATGCGGATGCGCGAGCGCACCAGGTCGCGCGTCGCCGCGCGTCCCCACTCGCCGCCCGACTCGTCGGAGGCATTCAGCACATCGAGGTTGTCCTCCAGCGCGCCCATCCAGGGCTGCATCTTCTCCTCCTCGGTGCCCGGCAGGAAGCCGATGTCCTCGCCGAGCGGCACGGTGACGCGCGTCATGATGATCTCGGAGTAGCGCTTCTCGTCGAGCACCTGGGTGAGGCCGGCGGCGAGGGCGAGCAGCGTCTTGCCGGTGCCGGCCTGGCCGAGCAGCGTGACGAAGTCGACCGCCGGGTTCATCAGCAGGTTGAGCGCGAAGTTCTGCTCGCGGTTGCGCGCCGTGATGCCCCACACCGAGTTCTTCTGGTGCGTGTAGTCGCGCAGCGTCTCGAGCACCGCCAGGCGGCCCGAGGTCTCCTTCACCACGGCGTAGAGCGGCTTGTCGCCCGACTCGTCGAACACGAATTCGTTGACGTGCAGCTTCGGCACCAGCGGGCCGCGCACGCGGTAGTAGGTATGGCCTTCCTTCTTCCAGGACTCGACGTCGCGGCCGTGAGTGTTCCAGAAGTCCTTCGGCAGGCGGCGCAAGCCGGTGTAGAGCAGGTCGGCGTCCTCGAGCACCTTGTCGTTGGTGTAGTCCTCGGCGGCGAGCCCGAGCGCGCGCGCCTTGATGCGCATGTTGATGTCCTTCGACACCAGCACCACCTCGCGCTGCGGCTCGCGGCCCTGCAGCGTGCGCACCACCGACAGGATCTGGTTGTCGGTCCGGCCCGAGGCAAGCGTCGCCGGCAGCTCGCCGTTCATCGCCTCGGTCTGCAGGAACAGGCGCCCCTTCGATTGCTGCCCCTCTTTCGTCTTTATGACCAGTCCGCTCTTTATGTCCTCGACCGCCGTGGAAACGATTTCATCCAGAAAGCGGCTCGCCTGCCGCGCGTTGCGCGAGACGTCGGAAAGGCCGCGCTTGTGCTGGTCGAGTTCCTCCAGCGTGGCGATCGGCAGATACAGGTCATGCTCGTCGAAGCGAAACAGGCTCGTCGGGTCGTGCATCAGCACGTTGGTGTCGAGGACGAACAGCTTCTTCACTTTCGGCTTGCGCGGCGCTCGGGGATCCTTCGCGGTCACGACGGGGAAGAAGGAAGACGATTCTGCTTGGGCGGCCTGCTCGACATCATAGGGCTTTAGCAAAGTTCAGTACCTCCGTGGAATGGAGCTGTGCCATGGATTGGCTGCTGCGGGTACTGCCGGGGATGCGACGCGGACTGATTCGGGAGCGACCTGCCTAGCATTTCCAGAGGTTCTTTAAGACCCTTCTTAGCAATGCGCCGTAACGCCTTCATTGAACATGTTTTTCTCCGAGGTCGCAAGCGCGGGCGTTAGAAGCCTGATCTCAAAGGAAAATATCGCCGCATGCCGAATCTCTTCGTAATCGCCGGTCCGAACGGCGCCGGGAAGTCGACTTCCGCACCCGAGCTTCTCACGGGTGCCAGGCGGGTCGATGAGTTCGTCAATGCGGACGTAATTGCTTCCGAGCGCGGCGTGTCGGATATCGAGGCAGGGCGCATCACGCTGCGCCGCCTCGCCGAGCTGGCCAAGGAGGGTCGAGACATGGCTTTCGAAACGACGCTTGCCAGCCAGTTGCTGCTGCCGCGAATTCGAGCCATGCAGCAGACGGGTTACTTGTTTCACCTAGTGTTCTTCTGGATTCCGGATGCGGACCTGGCGGTGCAGCGCGTCGCCGCCCGGGTTAGAAGCGGGGGGCATGCGATCCCGGAGGAGGTAATACGGCGCCGCTATGAGCGCGGGCTCGTGAATTTCTTCAACGCGTACGCGCCGGCCGCGGACTCATGGATTCTGGTCGACAACACTGGGCGGCCGCCGCCGAGGCGCATCGCCTGGCGCAACGTTGGCGACCGGATCTACGTAGGAGATAATCCAGCATGGACGAAGCTAAGCGCCCGGTACATGAAGCCGCACGTTGAGGAGCAGAAGGCCCGGCTTGCGCCCGAGCGCGCGTTCACGTCCGAGGATCTTATCGATGCAATCGACCGCGCCGTGAGAGCCGCACTCGCCCGGCACAAGGCGCTCGGGCAATCGGTAGTGGTCTGGCGCGACGGCAAGGTCGTCTGGCTCACGCCTGAAGAGATTGAGCTTTAGTCCCTCGCGCCCCAGAAGCGGCGTAGCTCCGCGACCAGGTCATTCGGCTTTTCCTCGGGAATGAAGTGCCCGCAGTTCAAGGCGCGGCCGCGCACGTCGGCGGCCACCTCGCGCCAGTCGGCGAGGCAGTCGAAAAGCGCCTCGACCACCCCGTGCTTTCCCCACAGCGCGAGCAGCGGCATCTTCAGCTTCTTTCGCAAGTCCTGCCTGTCGTGAATCAGGTCGATGCCCGCCGCGGCGCGATAGTCCTCGCAGGTCGCGTGGACGGTGCGCGGGTCCCTGAAGGCGCGGACGTATTCGGCCATTGCTTTCTTGGAAAAATGCTTCAAACCCGACTTTCCTCGGCCCAGGCGCTTGAAGATATAGAACGGCCCAAGCCCGGCCAGCATCCGCTCCGGCAGGGGCGCCTGCTGGATCAGGAAGAACCAGTGGTAGTACGCCTTCGCGAACTGCATGTCCGTGCTCTCGTACATCTTGAGCGTCGGGGAGATGTCGAGCACCGTGAGACTGCGCACGCGGCTGCCGTGATCGCGCGCCAGGCGATGGCCGACACGGCCGCCGCGATCGTGCCCGACGACGTGAAAGCGGTCATGGCCCAGCGCCGCCATGACTTGCGCCATGTCGAGCGCCATGGCGCGCTTCGAGTAGTTCGAGTGATCGGAAAGTCCCTTCGGCTTCGAGGAGTCGCCGTAGCCGCGCAGGTCGGGGCAGACCACGGTGTACTCGCGCGCGAGCCGAGGCGCGACCTTGTGCCACATGGCGTGCGTCTCCGGATAGCCATGCAGCAGCAGCACCGGCGGGCCTTCGCCGCCCGCCACCAGGTTGATGCTCGCGCCGCTCGTCCTGATTCTTCTTCTCGAGAACCCCTCGAACATCATGCGCTTCCCTTTCCCTGCATGGCGAGGGCTCCCGAGCGTCCGGCGACCTCGCCGTAGACCACCTCGTGGCGCGGCAGCGCCGCCACGTCGGTCGAGCTGTAGAGGGAATCCAGGCTCACCAGCTCGTAGCGCCGGGACCTCCAGCCCGCCAGGAGCGACTCGAACATGGCGAGGAGCTTTCCGCCTTCCAATTCGGCGTGCGCCGTGAACACATGGTCCTTCACGGGGAGGTTCAGAAGGTGAGCGACGGGGTCGGCCTCCAGCCCGATCAGCTCGTCGAGAGTCGGCAGCGTAGTGGGGAATTGCGGGCAGCCCACGCGCTCCCCGTTCCACAGCGGCAGGAAGGGCCGGGTGCCGCGCGTGTCCGAGGCGTACGCAAAGCCGGCATGGTCCTGGAAACGCGCTGCATGCGCGTTGGTTTGCCAGCCGGCTGCTCCCCAGGTCCTGGGAATTTCCCGGAACACCGCTTCGAAGCGCTCGCAGGCGAGCCTCATCTCGCGCTCGGTCCAGGCGGCATCGCGGCGGGCGACGTAATCCTGCCAGCGCACGTGGTCCCAGCAATGGATCCCGACCTCGAAACCCGCGTCCCGCGCCGCGCGCATCGTGTCCGCGCACCGGCGGCTGATGTCCGGCCCCGGCAGCAGCGTGCCGTACAGGAGCGTGCGGACGCCGTAGTGTTCCAGGACCGAAGTCCTTTTGACCTTCGACAAGAACCCTGGGCGAAAAATGCGGCGCAATGCACGGCCGGTGTGGTCCGGCCCGAGGCTGAAGAGGAAGGTGGCGCCGGCGCCGTGGCGTTTCAATACTTTCACTAAACGAGGAACACCGTCGCGCGTGCCGCGGAAAGTATCTACGTCGACCTTCAGCGCAAGCTTCACTTGACCAGATGGCGCGCTTCGGCGACGTGCGTGCGGTACGCGTCGTAGATGTAGCGCAGGGCATCCTTCATTCCGACGCGTGGGCGCCAGCCGAGGTCGCGCTTGGTGGCAGCGATGTTCGGCACGCGGTTCTGCATGTCCTGGTAGCCGCGGCCGTAATAACGCTCCGCGCTGGTGCGCACGATCCGTACTTTGCGCGCGGCGTCGCGGTACTCGGGGTATTCGAGCGCGAGGTCCACCATCGCCGCGGCGAGCTCGCGCACCGACAGGTTGTTGCGCGGATTGCCGATGTTGTAGATCTTCCCCGAGGCGATGCCGCCGCGGTTGGCCATAATCGCCATCAGCGCGTCGATGCCGTCCTCGATATAGGTGAAGGCGCGCTTCTGCCGGCCGCCGTCGACCAGCTGGATGCGCTCGCCGCGCACGATGTGGCCGAAGAACTGCGTGACGACGCGCGAGCTGCCTTCCTTCGCGGTGCCGATCGAGTCCAGGCCGGCGCCGATCCAGTTGAACGGCCGGAACAGCGTGAAATCCAGCCCTTCCTTCTGGCCGTAGGCCCAGATCACGCGGTCCATCAGCTGCTTCGAGCAAGCGTAGATCCAGCGCTGCCGGTGGATCGGGCCGTACACCAGCGGCGAGGCGTCCGGGTCGAAGTCGCGGTCGGGTGACATGCCGTATACCTCGGACGTGGAGGGGAACACGAGGCGCTTGCCGTGGCGCACGCAGGCGCGCACGATCGGCAGGTTGGCCTCGAAGTCGAGCTCGAACACCCGCAGCGGCTCCTTCACATAGGTGGCCGGCGTGGCGATGGCGACCAGCGGCACCACGGTGTCGCACTTCCGGATGTGATACTCGATCCACTCCTTGTTGATGGTGATGTCGCCCTCGAAGAAATGGAAGCGCTGCTCGCCGAGCAGCTCCTCGACGCGGTCGGTCTGCATGTCCATGCCGTAGATCTCCCAGTCGGTCGCGGCGAGCACGCGCTGGGAGAGGTGGTGGCCGATGAAGCCGTTGACGCCGAGAATCAGGATCCTTTTCATTCTTTGAGCTCGACCTCCAGGAGGCGCAGGACTTTACCATCGCCGCACAGCGCGAACCATTCGTCGCCTTCGCGGTACGGCCCGGTTTTGCCATGAGGAGCTTGTCGATTCTCCAGGCGGGTTCGAAGAACTTTCATCGTCCCGCTGAAGGCGCCCGGGTAAGGTGGAGCGACGGCGCGCACCAGGTTGTGGATCTCGAGCGCGCTTTTCGACCAGTCGATGCGGCCGTCCTCGGGCCTGCGAGCGCCGAAGTAGCTGCCTTTCGACAAGTCCTGCTTCTTCAAGCTCGCCGTTCCAGCGAGAAGATGAGGAAGGCTGCGTTTAAGAACTGTCTCTGCGGCCTCGCTCACCCTGGCGAACACCTCCGCGGCGGTTTCATCCGGACCGATCGGCACGCGCTGCTGGTCGACGATGCGGCCCGCATCGGGCTTGGCAACCATCTCGTGCAGCGTGGCGCCGGTTTCGCTCTCTCCCATCAAGATCGCCCAGTTGACGGGGGCGCGGCCGCGGTATTTCGGGAGCAGCGAGCCGTGCATGTTGAAGGCGCCCTTCCTGGCGAGCGCCAGCACCTCGGGCGGCAGCATGCGGCGGTAGTAGAAGGAAAACATGAATTCCGGCGAAATCACGCGAATTCGTTCCCGCAGGTGATTCAGGTCCTCGGAAAGCAAAGTTTCGATGCCGCGACTTTGGGCCAGCTGGGCCACGCTCCCGAACCAGATGCGCTCGTCCGGAGCGTCACGGTGGGTGACGACGAGCGGCACCGCGACGCCGGCGTCGAGCAGCACGCGCAGGCAGCGCACGCCTACGTCGTGGTAGCCGAAGACGACGGCTTGGACTGCCACGAGGACGCCGGCTGCTGCCGCTCGAGGACCGCTTCCACCAGGTAACGCGGACGGTGGCGGACTTGCTGGTAAATGCGGCCGACATATTCGCCGACCAGGCCGACGCCGAACAACACGATGCCGGTGAGAAAGAACTGCAGGATGTCGCGGTCCCACAGGATCTCCAGATACGGCTGGCCGGCAAGCAGGCGCTTCACCATCACCACCAGGTAGACGAGCACCGAGACGATGGAAACCGCGATCCCGAACAGCGAGAACAGCTGCAGCGGCACCACGGAAAATCCGGTCACCAGGTCGAAATTGAGGCGCACCAGGCGGTAGTACGAGTATTTCGAGATGCCGGCGGCGCGTTTCTCGTGCGCCACCTCGATCTCCGCAGGGTTGCGCGCAAACGTATACGCAAGCGCGGGAACGAAGGTGTTGACTTCCTCGCAGGTATTGATGGCGTCGATGATGTCGCGGCTGTAAGCGCGCAGCATGCAGCCCTGGTCGGTCATGTGGATGTGGGTGATGCGCCTGCGCACGGCGTTCATCGCGCGGGAACCGAAGCGCCGCAGCGCGTTGTCGTGCCGCTCGAGCCGCATGCCGCCGACGTAGTCGTGGCCCTGGTCCATCTTGGCGAGCAGCTTGCCGATCTCCTCCGGCGGATTCTGCAGGTCCGCGTCCAGCGTGACGATGCGCTCGCCGCGGCAGCGCTCGAAGCCCGCCATGATCGCCATGTGCTGGCCGAAATTGCCGTTCAGCAGGATCACGCGGGTGACCTCAGGGCGCCGCGCGAACTGCTCGCGCAGCAGAGCCGCCGAGCGGTCGCGGCTGCCGTCGTTGACGAAGATCACCTCGTAGCCGATGCCGAGACTGTCGAGCGCCGGATACAGGCGAGCGAAGAGCGCCGGCAGCCCGGCTTCCTCGTTGTACACGGGAATGACGACGGAAAGCCTCACGACAGCGCCTTGCGCACCGCTGCGCACACGCGAGACACGTCGGACTCGGTCATCGCGGGGAACAGCGGTAGCGTCACGATCGAGCGGCCGACCCGCTCGGCATGCGGGAACTGGCCGGCGCGCCAGCCGAGCGAGCGGTACAGGGCGAACAGGTGCATCGCCGGGTAATGCACGCCGACGCCGATGCCCTGTTTGCGCATCGCGGCGATGAACCGGGCGCGGTCTGCGTGCCTTGGCAGCACGACCTGAAACATGTGCCAGTTCGAGTTCTCGAAGTCTTCGAGCGGGAGCTCGCACTCGAGCGAGCGGTCCCAGCGCTGGAAGTAGCGTCTGGCAAGCTCTCGCCTTCGGTCGGTGAATTCCTGCAGATGGGGAAGCTGCCCAAGACCGAGGCGAGCGGCGACGTCGGTGAGGTTGAATTTGCCGCCGGCGACATCGACCTCCATGCCGTCCTCGCCAAAGCGCGCCACGCCCTGCAGGCGCAGTTTTTCGCACAGGGGAATGAGGCTCTCCTCCGGCAGAACCAAGGCACCGCCCTCGGCGGTGGTGATGTTCTTGTTGGCATGAAAGCTGAAGGCGACGAGGTCGCCGAACGTGCCCAGGGCGCGTCCGCGCCAGCGCGCGCCGAACGATTGGGCGGCGTCTTCGATGACCCTGAGGTTTTTCCCTCTCGAAATCGAATACAGGCGGTCGCGATCCACCGGCAGCCCGGCGAGATCGACGGGGATCAGCGCGCGGGTCGCCGGCGTGAGCGCCGCCTCGATCTTCTCCAGGTCGATGTTGCGGGTGCGCGGATCGACATCGACGAACACCGGGCGCGCGCCGACCTCGAGCACGACATTGGCTGTGGCGACCCAGGAAAGGGGCGTGGTGATCACCTCGTGCCCGGGGCCGACGCCTGCCAGCCTCAGGCCGACCTCGAGCGCGGCGGTGCCGGAGGAAAAGCTGCGCACGGCGCGCCCGCCGCACAGCCGCGACAGCGCCGCCTCGAACGCCTTCACCTGCGGCCCGGAAGTGATCCAGCCGGAGCGCAGGACCTCGGCCACGCCGGCGATCGTTTCCTCGTCGATCGAAGGGCGGGCGAAAGGCAGGTAATCGGTCATGAACGGGCCACGATGAACACGCCGAGGACGATGATACCGATTCCCGCCAGCCGCATCGGCGTCACCGCCTCGCCGAGCAGGTACCACGCGGCGAGCGCGTTCACCACGTAGCCGATGGAGAGCATGGGATAGGCGATGCTCACCGGCACGCGCGAGAGCGCGACGATCCAGACGACTACGCTCACCACGTAGCAGGCGAGGCCTGCCAGGATGTGCGGCTCGATCGCGAGCCGCAGGCCGAGCGGCATGGCGTTGGTGCCGGCCTTCAGCAGCAGCTGGGCAGCGGCGTTCAGCAGCACGCCGACGAGGATCAGCGAAAAACTGGGTAGCGTCATGGCTTCCTCACGATGACGTAGCGCGGTCCGCGGGCCGCGACCTGCATGGGCAGGGCAAGCTCGGCGCGCAGGCGGTCGAAGTCGCGCGCCGCGAAGAATGCATAGGCCTCGGGCGCGGCGCTCCAGGCGCGGGCAAATCCGGGCAAGTCGGGGATGAATTTCTGCGGCTCCCATCGGATGGCTTCGCCGAGCTCGTCCTTGTAGCCGACCATGGTGAGCGTGCGCCGCAGGCTCCACGCAACGCTGTGATCGTACGCCTCCACGGCAAATAGGCTCGCCGCAGCCGGCGGCGAAATGGGCAGCGCCGCCACCGTGGGCGCGGCGCTGAACTCGGCCGCCAGCGTGCGGTGTCCGATGAGCGCGATCTGCGTGGCACCGAACCCGCCGAGGGCCAGCAGGCCGACGCAAGTGGCAATCGACCGGCGCCAGGCGGCGACCGAGGTCACCGCGAGCCAGATTCCCGCCGCGACCAGCCAGGGGATGTAGCTGGCGTAGCTTGCGGCCAGACGCGGTGCGAGAACCGCCAAGGCCAGCCCCGCCACGGCAAGCAGCGCGCACTGCGCAATGAGCACGCGGCGGGCTGCAAAGGCGGCGAGCCAGCGGCCGATCAGCAGCGCGAGCGGCGGGAACATCGGCAGGATGTAGGAGGGCAGCTTCGACCCCGACGCGGAGAAGAACGCAAACACCACCAGCGCCCACAAGGCAAAAAACAGGACCGCATCGAACCTTTCAGCTTTGTTTTTGACTGAATGAAACAGCGCGAAGCCAAGCGGCAGCAGCCACGGCGCCATGCCGGCGGCCAGGATCGGCAGGAAATACCAGGCGGGGTGCGCGCGGCCGTGCATCTCGGTGGCGAAGCGCTGGAAATGCTCCTGGATGAAGAAGAAGCGAAGGAACTCGTCGTTGGCGAGCGAGACCGCGATGAACCAGGGCGCGGCGATCGCGAGAAACAGCGCGACACCCGGAAAAATCCTCATTTTTCCAAGCAATCCCCAGTCGCGCTTGATTAGTACGTAAAGAGCAATCGTGCCAATCGGCAAGACAATCCCGATCAATCCCTTGCTCAGCACGGCGAGGGCGCATGCCGCCCAGAACAGGAACATGTGCCCGAGCGCGAACGCGAACACGGCGCAGCAGAGGAAGAACGTCAGCCCCATGTCCAGCGTATTGATCTGCCCGAGCATGACGTAGAGCGGGCTGCCGGCGAGCACCGCGGCGGCGTAGAGGCCCGCGGGCGCGCCGAAAAGACGCCTGCCTACAAATAAGACCATGAAAATTCCTGCAAAACCGGCGAGCGCAGTCCAAAGCCGTGCCGACCAGTCCGCGACTTCGAACAGCGTGAAGAAGGCCGCCGTGGTCCAGTACTGCAGCGGCGGCTTCTCGAAGTACTTGAAGCCGTTCAGGCGCGGCGTGATCCAGTCGCCGCTCGCCAGCATCTCGCGCGGGATCTCGGCGTAGCGGCTCTCGTCTGCCTTGTAGAGCGGCCGCACGCCGAGCGTGCCGAACCACGCGACCGCGAGCAGCGCAAGCAGCAGCCGCACGCCGCGCTCCGTCACGCGAACAGCAGCGCGGCGGCGACCTTGCGCTCCTCGGCGACCAGGATGTTGTAGGTGCGGCAGGCGGCCTTGAGGTCCATCGCCTCTACGCCGATGCCCGCCGCCGCGAGCGGCGCCGTGAGCCGCGGATGCGGAAAGCGCTGGCGAGGACCGGTGCCGAGCAGGACGATTTCGACTCCAAGGTTTGTGAGCCAGGAAAAATCTTCCTCCCGCAGAGTTGAGAAACTTTTTGCTTCCCACGGCAGGACCCGGTCGGACAGAACGACGACGCTCGAGTCGTGGCGCCTGCCGTTCACCAGCACGTGGTCCTCGCCGTAGCCGGTGATGGTGTTGGCGGGGCTCGGGCCGGCGGCGTGAAGTTTCACGCTAGAATTCTACAATGCGTGAATTTTCAAGGATTAAGCGGCTGCCGGCGTACGTCTTCAACATCACCAACGAGCTGAAGATGGCGGCGCGCCGGCGCGGCGACGACATCATCGACCTGTCGATGGGCAATCCAGACGGGCCGACGCCCAGGCACATCGTCGACAAGCTGATCGAGGCCGCGCAGCGCCAGGACACGCACGGCTACTCGGTGTCGAAGGGCATCCCGCGGCTGCGCAAGGCGATCTGCGAGTGGTACCGCCGCCGCTACGGGGTCGAGTTCGACGTGGACTCCGAGGCCATCGTCACCATCGGCTCGAAGGAAGGCCTAGCGCATCTGATGCTCGCCTGCCTGGAGCGCGGCGACACCGTGCTGGTGCCCAATCCTTCGTACCCGATCCACATCTACGGCGCGATCATCGCCGGCGCCGACATCCGCTCGGTGCGCATGACGCCGGGCGTCGACTTCATCGCCGAGCTGGAGCGCGCGATCCGCGAGCTGATCCCCAAGCCGAAGATGCTGGTGATCGGCTTCCCGTCGAACCCGACGGCGCACTGCGTGGACCTGGCGTTCTTCGAGCGCGTGATCGCGCTCGCGCGCGAGCACGACATCCTCGTCGTGCACGACTTGGCGTACGCGGACATAGTTTTTGATTCATATAAAGCTCCATCCATCATGCAGGTGCCAGGTGCCCGCGACATCGCGGTCGAGTTCTTCACCCTGTCGAAGAGCTACAACATGGCCGGCTGGCGCATCGGCTTCATGGTCGGCAACCGGGACCTGGTGCACGCCCTCGCGCGCATCAAGAGCTACCACGACTACGGCAGCTTCACGCCGGTCCAGGTGGCGTCGATCGTGGCGCTGGAAGGGCCCCAGGATTGCGTTCTCGAAATAAAGAACACCTATGAAAAAAGACGCAACGTCATGGTCAAGGGCCTGCACGACATCGGCTGGATGGTGGAGATGCCCAGGGCCTCGATGTACGTGTGGGCGAAGATCCCGGAGTTCTACGCGCGCATGGGCTCGATCGAGTTCACCAAGCGCCTGCTCGAGGACGCCAAGATCGCGGTGGCGCCCGGGGTCGGCTTCGGCGACTACGGCGACGATCACGTGCGCATCGCGCTGATCGAGAACGAGCACCGCCTGCGCCAGGCGGTGCGGGGAATCCGCGACATGTTCCGCAAGGACGGGCTGCTCCGGGGCGCGGCTTGATCAGGCCGGCGCCGATCACCCTGGAGGGTAACGGGGTCAAGCTCGAGCCTCTTTCCCATCTCCACGAAGAACAATTGGCAAGCGCAGCGGCCGACGGAAGGCTGTGGGAACTGTGGTTCACCTCCGTGCCCGCGCCCGCGCAAACCGGCGTCTATATCGAAAAAGCGCTGGAGGGGCAAAGGAGCGGCGACATGCTGCCCTGGGCCGTGCGCGAGCTGAAAGGCGGCCAGGTTATCGGCAGCACCCGTTATCACGACATCATCGCTGCCGCCGATCGCGTCGAGATCGGCTACACCTGGTACGCGAAGCGCTGGCAGCGCAGCCACGTCAATAGCGCCTGCAAGCTGCTGCTTTTCGCGCACGCCTTCGAGGCACTGGGCTGCAAGGTCGTGGGCCTGCGCACCGACAATTTCAACCTGGCCTCGCAGCGCGCGATCGAAGCGCTGGGAGCGAAGAAGGACGGGGTGATCCGGCACCATTGGCCGCGGCGCGACGGCACGGTACGCGATACCGTGATGTACAGCGTGCTCGCAACCGAATGGCCGGACGTCAAGCGCCACCTCCAATTCCGCCTGAAACGAAATGAAGCCAATTAATGTAGGGCTGCTGGGCATCGGCACCGTGGGGGGCGGCACGTGGGACGTGCTCAGCCGCAACGCCGACGAGATCCAGCGCCGCGCCGGCCGCGCGATCCGCATTTCGCAGGTCGCCGACAAGGCCGTCGGCAAGGCCCGCAAACGCGTGGGCAAGAAGGCGAAAGTCCTGTCCGATGCCTTCCGCGTCGTGCGCGACGCGCAGGATTCGC